>Ga0210050_1002290_pt1 | contig 18621 bp, 31 predicted proteins | sample CryGey132114_all_FD_185463 | JGI IMG/M metagenome (GOLD analysis project Ga0210050, IMG submission 185463) | Groundwater microbial communities from aquifer - Crystal Geyser CG22_combo_CG10-13_8/21/14_all (SPAdes) (version 2) | ecosystem: Environmental > Aquatic > Deep subsurface > Groundwater ...
GCCATTTGCGCCAAGAAGCGCGTCATACACCGCCTTCGCACCAAGATTTGAGCCACCGATACCAACAAGCAGAATATATTTCAGCGGTACAAGAACTTTAGTGGCGCGCATTTTTTCAACTTCCTCAAGAAGCAACGCGTCAAACGGTAGATTCAAAGATGATTCCGGTGTGTCATAACCGCCGTGTTGAGCTATTGTCAGAAGTCGCGACCGGTATTGGTCAAGCGTAGCCGCGCGCGCCGCAACTCGCGGAGTATGAATATGCGATTGGCCCGTAATAAATTTCATAACTCGTAGAATTATTCGCACCTTAAGACACCGGTTTCGCGCACGAGCGTCTGAATTAATGGAAACGCCTCATCGGCAGTATCTACCAAATGGTATATCTGCATATCATCTGCATCTATAGCGTTGTACCGACCGTAGACACCCTTCTCTATCCATTCCAAAAGTGGAGTCCAGTAGTCGCGGCCGACGAGCACGATAGGTGTCGGCTGAATTTTCCGTGTCTGAATGAGCGTCACGAGTTCAAAAAATTCATCAAGCGTCCCAAAACCGCCCGGAAAAAATATATACGCCTCGGACGCGAATGATAACATCACTTTCCTGGTAAAAAAATAATAAAAGGACATTGATTCTGTTACATACTTGTTCTTCCGCTGGCCGTTTGGAAGTTCAATATTTAATCCGACTGATTCTCCGCGCGCATCACGCGCTCCTTTGTTTGCGGCCTCCATTATGCCGGGCCCGCCGCCTGTGATAATCGCGAAATCATCTTTTACAAGCATGCCCGCAAGCTTCGCCGCCTCATTGTACACCTCACTTCCCACCGTACATCGCGCGGAACCAAAAAATGTTACCGCTTTGCCATACCGGTCTAGGAAACGATATCCTAGGACAAACTCGCGCATAATCCGAAATATACGAGAAAAAGACCATTCGTTCGGCCGTACCTCAAGACATTTTTCAACTTTTCGTTTTTTATCCATGTGTCAATGATTAACTGATATCTATTACACATCCTTCATTTGGCCGAAGTGTAAAATTTTTTAAATCTACCTGTTCTCCGGATTTACGATCAAGAAATGTGTTACACACGACGCTACCGCGTTCAATGCCGGTGTCAATTGTTTGTTCGTTCGGCGCAAAGTTCATCAATATGAATAGTTGTTCATCTTCGCTCTCCCGCATAAACGCAAATACATGGTGGTTGTTCGTATCCACGGAACGATACGAACCGTGTAAGAGCGCCTCCGATTGCTGTCTGAAATGAATTAGGAAACGATAGAGATTAAAGATGGAACGCGGATCATCTGATTCCGACGCTACATTCATCTTCTGGTACGCTTCAGACACCGGCAACCACGGCTCTGCCGTGGAAAAACCGGCATTCGCCCCGCCATTCCACTGCATCGGCGTCCGTTCCGCATCCCGTCCGAGACCCATACCGGGCGCCCCCTTCTCCCACGGGTCTTTAACTTTGTTCGGAGGAATGCGTACATCCTCCATGCCAAGCTCATCGCCATAGTAGATGAACGGCATCCCGCGTAGCGTCAAAAGGAGCATCGCCGCGCCCCGTATCCGTTCGGGTCCCAAGCGCGTAGCCACGCGTGATCGGTCGTGGTTGCCGATGATGTAGTTCGGCCAGTCTTCTTCCAAAAGCACCTTCTCAAACTCGTCAATAAACTCGCGGTAGATGTTAGCAATCCATGGCATGGATATTAGATTAAAATTCATCGGCGCGTGCACTTTATGGTAGCACGCTTTATACATTTTATTCATTTCCGGAATATCCAAATATGCTTCGCTTACCATAAAGCGGTCGCCGTATTTCCCGAGTACTTCGCATATGCCATTTGTCGCTTCTGCAAGCTCCGGTCGACCTTCGCTGAAGATGTGGAGAAGCACATCGTACGGGTCGTCTTTGCCGAGCACATAATTCGGATTCTCCGGGTCGTTACGAAACTTATCATCCTTCAATAGGTGATAGATAGAGTCGGTGCGAAATCCATCCACCCCCTTTGCAAGCCAAAATTCAAGCGTAATTAGCATTTCTTCTTTCACATCAGGATTTCGCCAATTCAGGTCCGGCTGGCTCACCGCAAATGTGTGCAGGTAGTACTGCTTCCGCTTCTCATCATATTCCCATGCGGGCCCGCCGAAACGCGAAAGCCAATTATTCGGCGGAGAACCGTCCGGTTTCGGGTCTTTCCAGATATACCAGTCATGCTTAGGATTCTTTTTTGACGACCGTGATGTAATAAACCATGGATGTTCTGCGGATGTATGATTTGGCACAAAATCCATAATGAGCTTCATACCGCGGTTGTGCACCTCTTCAACTAGCCGCTCAAAAGTTTTCATATCACCAAAAATAGAATCAATATCCTTAAAATCGGAAATGTCATAACCAAAATCAGCCATCGGAGATTTGTAGACAGGAGAGAGCCAGACCGCGCCAATACCTAGCGAAGCATCAGTGCCGTCGTTTAAATAATCCAACTTTTCTATGATGCCGGCAATGTCCCCTATCCCGTCTCCATTGGTATCTTTGAAACTTCGCGGATAAATATGATAGACAACGGCGCGGCGCACCCATTCTGGTGTACCGTTCTTTGTTTTATGTTCGGAAGCCGAAGCGACTATGGTTTCTGCCATACGAATAGACCTATTGTACTATATCCACTAATGCTATCCAGTAAGTGCTTTACTCAACACGGAACTCTCTATTTTTATACCGCTTCCGAAGCTTCCTGTAGCCGAAAATAACGACAAAAAAGCCGATGATGCCGGCAAGAATCTGGTATTCAATCGGAATGGTTGCGGCGTATGCAAAAATAAACGCGAACGGCGTCATGCCGATAATCGTCGCGAGAAAGTAAATCCGAAACCGCACATTGGTGAACGCGCCAAGCGCATAACTTAAAATATCCACCGGAAGTGCCATCCGTAAAAAAATAAGCGCCCATAAAATATGCCTGTCCGGAAGCATGCGTTCAATTTCTTCAGCGCGCCGCAAGTCAATAAACTTTTTTACAACGACAGCTCCGTATCGGCGCGCGATCCAGAATGCGAATACAGCGCCGAGAAGCCAGCCGAGAAGAGATAGGAGCGCCGTAACGAAACTCCCCCACAAAGAAACCGCGATTGGAATAAGCGGGAGCGCGTTGAAAGGAGCAATGACCGTGGCAATCGTTGCGACAAATACATAGGAAGCCATGCCTGCTATGCCATAGCCGCCGACCAGCTCGCCGAGCTCATCTCCATACTCTCGGGCGATGTATGACGCGCCGACAAAAAATATAATCAAAAAGCCGATCGCGAGGATTTCTTTCGTCTGCATATACCCAGTATAGCATGTGGGCGCAACCACCTTGTTGCAGTTGCATTTAGAAAACCCCGTAGCGACAAGTCGCGACGGGGTTTTCTAAATAAATGAAGTAGACAATTTTATTTCTCTGCTTGTGAGCCGAGCGCCTGCTCAACAAGCGTGCGCACCTGACTTACATTCAGAGCACCGGAAAACGATGTTGAACCGTCCTTTGTACGGATAATCGTGTGTGGCGTACCGCGCCCTCCGGAATTTATCGCGTCATTATAGTTCGCCTCTATTTTATCTTTGTACTTACCGCTCGCGAGGCAAGTCTCAAATGCCGCGCGATTAAGACCAATGTCTTCCGCGACTTGCGGCAACAAATTTAAGTCAAGCCTATTGTTTGAAGGCGTTATTTCAAATATGCGATTTATATATGTCCAAAATGCGTCATTGCCCCCGAGCTCCGCGGCGCATTCGCTCGCCTCCGCTTCAGTTGGCGCCTTCGGGTGGATTTGCGTCAGCGGGAAATGCCGATATACCCATGCTACACGACCGTCTTTTCCATACTCCTCCATTATCTGCGCCATCGTAGAGTGGAAGGTTTTACAAAATGGACACTCAAGGTCTGAAAACTCTATCAGCAACACCGACGCATTCGGATCGCCTAAAATATGGTCGGCGGCCGTCACGGAAGCCGCATTTTCAGCCGTTGGTGATGACGGCGCATTGCCGTTCTCTGGATTCCCCGCCGTCGGCGCCTTTCCGCCACTGTTTGAAATAATAATAGACACGGCAACAATAATGCCGGCGAGAATAATCGCGCCAGGAATGAGCATTGATGTTTTTGATTGTGTGTTTGTTTCATTCATATGCAAGCCAGTATATAGCACAAAACTTATAGGCGCAAGAAAACCGCTACAAGTGGGTGAGGGAGCGGTTTTACCGATGTTATTTCTTAAATGGCACGCCGATATGTTTCAAAAACGCGATGGCTTCTGCTTTATTTTTCGCTGTAGTAACGATTGTCACGGACATTCCAAACACATCCCGCAGGTCTTCGTCGGCTGTTTCCGGAAAAATCGTATGCTCGCGAATACCAGTGGTAAAGTTGCCCATCTCATCAACGCTCATTACCGGAAGCCCGCGGAAGTCACGCATACGCGGTATTGCAATACCAAATAGCTTGTCCAAAAATGCATACATCCGTTCCCCACGGAGCGTCACGCTTTCGCCAATAACTTCACCCTGACGCACCTTGAAATTCGCGATTGATTTTTTTGCACCGCGCGGCGCCGGCTTCTGGCCGGTGATTTTTGCGAGCCGGTCTGCCACGAGCTCGTTCCACTCGCGGTCAGTGCGCATACGCCTGCCGGTACCGGTTGACACGACAACCTTAACGATTTTTGGAGTAGCCATCCTATTCGTATACCCAAACTCGCCTTTTAATTCGTCGTAAACAGTCTTTTGTTTTTCTTTGGTTGATTCCATGCTCAATTATTTAAACGACACTTCCACTTTGTTTTGCAATACGGGTTTTCTTCCCCTGTTCCGTGCGGTACCCGACACGCGTCGGCTTTTTCGTCTTCGGGTCAATAAGGGAAACATTTGACACATGCACGGGTGCCGCAAATTCCACAATCTGCCCTTTTTGACTGCCACGACGCGCACGGCGATGCCGCTTTTTAATGTTCGCGCCCTCAACAACCACGCGTTCCTCGCTAGGAAATGTGCGCGTAACGGTGCCGGTCTTTCCACTGTCTGCACCGCTCCGTATATAAACTGTATCTCCTTTCTTTATTTTCATAAGTAATAAATTACACCACTTCCGGCGCGAGCGAGATAATCTTCTGATATCCGGCTTCGCCGATTTCCCGCGGAATCGGGCCGAATACCCGTGCCGCTTTCGGCTCCTTTTTCACTGAATCAACTAGCACGACTGCGTTCTCGTCAAAACGGATGTAGGAACCATCTTTCCGTCGGAACGGCTGTGTCTGCCGAACCACGATACCGCGGACCACATCCTTCTTCTTCACCGGCTTTCTCGGTTCGGCTGTCTGGATAGAGAGCACGACTATATCGCCAATGCGCGCATACCTCCGCTTAGACCCACCGAGCACCTTAAAGACACGCCCGATCTTACCGCCGCTGTTATCAGTGATTTTTACGATTGTCTGTGGCTGTATCATGGTTACTTTTCTACAATCTTAAAATGCGTGTCCTTAGAGTACGGTCGGCACTCTTCTATGGCAACCGTATCGCCAACCTTGTGCGCGCCTGTCTCGTCATGCGCTTTGTATTTTTTACTCATTCGCATGTACTTGCCGTACTTCGGATGCTTAACAAAGCGGTCTACAAGCACGACGATGGTTTTCTCCATCGCGGTTGACACCACTCTGCCCTGAAGCTTTTTTGGTTTTGATTGTGCGTCTTGCATAAAAAACGATTATTTTTTTGCGGCTTCCCGCTCGCGGCGGCTAATTTCTGTTTTTACACGCGCGATATCCTTGCGCCGTACTCGCGATTCTTTCACATTCTTCACCGAACCGCCTGTCATGCTGAAACGAAACACTCTGTCTTCTTCCTTAAGCTTGTCCAGCATAGCATGAAGGTCGGCATCTTTCTTTTTAATAATTTCTGTCATTCTCATAGTAATTACTTAATGTTCCCTGGAAACTATTTTTGTCGTAAGCGGAAGCTTCGCACCGGCTTTTCGCAACGCGTCTTTCGCGATAGCTTCATCCACACCATCCACCTCAAAAAGCATCCGCCCGGGCCGAACATCTACCTGAAATCCTTGCGGATCGCCCTTGCCTTTACCCATGCCAACTTCCGCAGCTTTCGCTGTGTATGGCCTGTCCGGAAAAATTCGAATCCAGAGCTTGCCGGTCTTTGACATTGCGCGGCTCATCACTTTCCGTGCCGCTTCAATCTGATTTGAGCGAATGCGTGCCTGCGATATCGCCTTCAGCCCAAACGACCCGAATGAGAGTTCGGTACCGCGAGCCGCCGGCCGCGAGCGTTTTTTCTCGCTCTGCCTGCCAGTCTGCCATTTTCGGAACTTTACTTTCTTGGGGAACAGCATGGTGGCTTATTTATCAAACTTCTCGCTTTTGTAAATCCAGACCTTAACGCCGATATCTCCGTAAGGCAGATGCGCTCGTTCGCGGGCGAAATCAATATCTGCTCGAAAGGTCTGAAGCGGAATCGTGCCGCGCTTCTGATTCTCCTTTCTCCCCATCTCAGCACCACCCAAACGACCGGAGATCGCAATCTTCACGCCATTCACATCGCGGTTTGCCATCACTTTCTCTACCATCTGCTTGAGTATTCGCCGAAACGGCATACGCTTTTCAAGTCCTTCGGCAACCATATAAGCCACGAGTGCCGCGTTTGATTCTGGATGCTTTACTTCTTCAATGTCAATATTCAACATATCCGGCATCACGATTCTATTTTTTTTCATGAAAGATGTAACCAAACCTTTCAGACGAGTGACACCTTCTCCGCTTCTTCCGATAAGCATACCCGCGCGCGATGTTTTAATAACTATACGCATGCTCTGCTGATGCCGCTCCATGTGGATATCGGCAATATAGAAACCGCGAAGTTTTTTGAACAAAAACTCACGCACCAACACATCTCCTTTCAAAAACTTCTGATAGCTTCCTTGCACACCAAACCACCGCGATTTCCAATCACGAAGAATGACAAGTCTGTGCGCATATGGATGTACGATGTGTGTCATGGTGAGATGTTCCGTAATAACATTTACAAATTATTTTGCCGTTTTCTTGGCGAGAGCTTTCTTTTTACCACGCGCTTCCCGTGCAACTTCGCGGTCGCCCAAAACAAGTATAATGTGGCTTGTCCGCTTGTTGATGCGCGATGCGCGTCCATGAGCGCGCGGCATAGACCGCTTGAGTGTCGAACCTTCGTCAACGCGAATCTCCGAAACCATAAGAGCACTTTCATTTGAAACGGAGTCGTTATGTCGCGCGTTTGCCAGAGCCGAATCAAGGAGCTTGCCAATCTGACCCGCGGCTCGCTTTCCAAGAACGCGAAGTGCGCGACGCGCTTCCAAAACGCTCTTGCCACGAATGGCGTCCGCCACAAGGCGAACCTTTCTCGGCGACTGACGATAATTTTTTAAATACGCGCGCATAGTATAAAATTATTTCTTGGTGTCCGTGACCACCTTCGCGGCTTTTGCAGCAGCGATCTCGGATTCTTTCTTCTTCTGTTCAATTTCCTTCTGCATCTTACCGCCATGGCGCACGAATTTCTTTGATGGTGAAAACTCACCGAGCCGGTGACCGACCATTTCCTCAGTCACCCTCACCTCTATATGATCCTTGCCGTTGTGCACACCGAAAGCGAAACCAACCATTTCAGGACTGATTTGGCTTGCTCGCGCCCATGTTTTAATAACACCGGCATCGTCGGGTTTCTTGCCTGAAATTTTTTTCAGGAGTTTTTCGTCCACATACGGACCTTTTTTTAGCGACCGCGTCATAAATAAAGAAAATTCCCTCCTCCCAGGGCTTTCCTATACTAACAAAACAAAATATGTTGTCAAATATATGCCGGTACGATATGGTTATATCGTTGCCGTATGCTTGATTGCTTTGGCGGAAAGTAATGCTATGCCACAGAACACTAAACTGTTTTGATAGAAATCGATAGTTGTGCAAAAGTGCGTTTAGCTGTCTTGGTAGAAATCAATAGTGATGCGCAAGGAAGCTTAGCTGTCTTGGTAGAAATCAATAGTGATGCGCAAGGGCGCTTAGCTCAGTTGGTAGAAATCAATAGTGATGCGCAAGGAAGCTTAGCTGTCTTGGTAGAAATCAATAGTGATGCGCAAGGGCGCTTAGCTCAGTTGGTAGAGCAACTCGTTTACACCGAGAAGGTCGGGGGTTCAAATCCCTCAGCGCCCACCAATATAAAATAAAACCGCCAAAGCATCAATGCTTGGGCGGTTTTTTTGCGGTAACCCCATGTGGCGTCGGTTTACCTTCTTCATCCAACGCAACATAGACAATTCTCTCTATGGCCACAATCTTATGCTTCGTCGTTTTATTCCGCACTAGGCAACGCATAGTAAAAGAGGTTCTGCCGATTGCTGCGGTTTCAACACCGATTTCCAAAATATCACCATTCTGCGCCGGCATGATAAAATCAATTTCACTCATAAACTTTGTAGTAACGAGTGGTGTGCCAAGCTGACATATCGCATAAATAGCACATTCCTCGTCAATCCACTCAAGCAACCGTCCGCCGAAAAGAGTTCCTGAAACATTTAAATCTTTCGGCTGCACTATCCTCCTACTCCGATATTTCATCTGTCCTTCTCCTTAAAAAATAAAAGAACATTCCATTTTCTCGTCTCCCCGGTAGGAGTCGAACCCACATCAGCGGGATAGAAGCCCGCTACTCTAGCCATTGAGCTACGGGGAGGCGAGAAAAAAGAAAGCATTATTCAATATAGCCAACCCAATACTATATTGTATGCCTTTCTTTTACAATAATCTTAGAGTGATGGGTTTGTAATTACTGGCGGCGCCAGAAGAAGTGACTTGAATTCTCTTTCCCGTGCATTAAATTGAGAGATTACTGCCTGGATGCCATCGCGGTCAACACGCTCTACCTCAATGATTGCAGAACCGTCACTCTTCAAAAGAAATTCCGAGTCAATCGCGAAAAATAGCGCCGCAGCCGAAATGGCAGCCGTAATACCCAACATAACAGCAACGCGTACCATTATTTTCCAATCACGGGCAGGAGAAACGAGCGGCTGCCGCCGCCTCATTCGGCGCGACCGATTGAACATTTTCTTTATAGTTAATGGGATTGAAGTCATGATGCAAAATAATTAGCAGGCAGAGGTCCGGTAGAATAGTACGCTATCCGGACACACCTTTTTTGAAACTCGTAATCACGATTGTAACATTTGCTTCCCACTGAGCCGCGGCCGCTCGCGTTGCAAACCCCGCGCGCTCAAAGAAGATTTTGTGTGGCAAGCGTTCAACCAGAGACAAAAATCGGTATACATTTTCAAAAGCACCTTCCGCTTTCGCGTCTATGCGAAGCGTCTCTAGCCCGTCTGAATTGTCTCTACTCGTATTGACAGAGCGAAGCGTAAGTTTCACATTAAGCCGGCGAGCGAGCGTTTCTATCTCTTCAATCGTTGCGATAATAGATGTTGAGTCAATGAAATATCCATCGATGCGCGCGCGATCTTCTTTCGTCTCTTCTAACAGCACCTTAACCACTTTTGAATTTTCTTCACGAACATTTTCCAAATCAAGTTCTGAAAGTGCTCGTGATGCCTGTTTTACATTGTTTTGAATGCGGTAACCCAAAAGCCCGGCCGAGCCGAAAAACAACAAGTTCAAGAATGCAACGATGAATAAAAGGTTTTGTATTGGAGGTAATGAGTGCATGATATTTTAGTTATCGTACCGTGGCGCGCGGCATATTCATGACCAGTGTTACCGAAAATTCAATGTCGCTATCTTTTACAAAATTTGAAACCGGCAGGTCAACGGCGCTGAATAGCTTATTCGTCTTGAGAGTTTCCACAAACGAGAACAAAACTTCGCGCGTTGTCGCAACGCCCCGCAAACTGTACCGAAACGCATTTTCTATATCGGCTACCGGCCCATCATAGAAAATACCGGCGATAGAGATGCCAGAGGGCTTCTCCATAAGCACGATCTCCGCAAAACCCCCGTGTGCAAAAAGCGGCGGTGCTGGCATCGTAAGAATTGCAAGAAGCTCGGCTGTGTCCTCCACAATTTTGCGCGTTTCCGGATTAAGCCGAGCTTGGCTTACCTTCCTTGCATTAGAGAGCCGTTGGGATACATCTTCTAATTTAACCCGCGATATCACAAGCGCGGGCACAAGAAGAACCGCTACAGTCGCCCCGATCAGAAAAAACAGAGCTCCGGCTGCAATACCGCGGCGTATCCGATACATTTTTCGTATCGCCTGCTTTTGTTCCCCTGATAAAAGATTGTGGTACGGCATGGTATGTGCGTATTATTCTCTGGAGAATGATGAGAGCGCGAGTCCTATTGCTGTTGTGTACTTAAACGATTCGCGCCGTGTCATCGGAGGAATCTTCCTCCCACGGAACAAAACATTCTGCCACGGGTTCGCAAGCGTTGGGTGAAGAGGCAAATAATGAACAATATGGTCAAATACATCGGGCTCCGCCATCTCCGTACCGGAAACTATAATACGCTCAAGATCGCGCTCTTCGTCACCCTTGCGATGCGTCTTCCAGTATAGAAGATGGCGGTCCACTTCCGCTCCTAGTTCCTCACCGAACGCACGCAGTGCTTCCATGCGTTTTTGGGCAACATCAGCGTTCTTTTTTTCTTTTACTTGATGTGCACTCTCCACATGTATAGAGCCGATATCGGTCGTCGTCGCAAAGCGAACAAAACCATCTGCGACAATCGCGATAATAGTGCGGAAACGCCCGATATCAACGATTGCAACTGCGTCCGTCTCGTATGCCGGCACTACCGCACGCGCGATTGCCTGTATGTCTATCTCCACAGACAGAGGTATGATATTTGTACCGGCAAAACTGCCGAGGTAGCTATCTACAACCTGCCGTGACGCAACGGACAAAAGAATATCCGCTGTGTTTTCCAACACCGAAATAATTATATAGTCAAAAAGCGCATTCTCAGGCCTGAGTGGCACATGCTCTTCAAGATGCTCGGTGAGATATGCTCTGATTGCGGCATCAGTGCCGACAGGTACCAACAACCGCACAAGATAGGATGCCGCTTCAGGAATTGCTATGCGTGCGAACCCGACATTCTCTTTCACATGAAAGTGGCGCAACGCTTCCTGAACCAATTCCGGCGCGGCAACGCTGCCATCGGAAATACTTCCATCCGGAAGCGACCAAGATTCAAACGATGCCACATCAATCCCACGACGCGTAGAGAAAAGATTGATAAGCGTGATATCCGACTCGGAAATGGCGATGCCTGCCGCACGCATCGCGAGAAACGCCGGCGGCGGAAAGAATGTTTGTGGAAAAGAATACTTCATTCTCTCTATTATATAAAGAATATTGATGAAATAAAACTCACCCTGTGGGCAGACTGTGGGCAGACGCGACTACAAACATTCTTTCACGCGCGTATGCGCGCGCAATCAGGCCTTGTCTAAACACACCTAAAAAAGTAGAAAGAGTAGAAAGAGTACGAGTGTAATGATAGTCGCAATATTAAAATGCCGTAGAATTACTTTGCCGATTGATGCACCGTAACGGCGCATGATATAGGCAATCGCAAAAAAACGGATGCCGCGCGACAGTGTTGATGCAGCCACGAACATCACGAATGGGGCTTGGAACACACCAGCGGAAAGTGTGAATATCTTGAATGGAATAATCGGTACAAATCCTGCAAAAAAGACAGCCCACAGAGCGTTCGCCTGAAACCAGACCGATGTGGTCTCAAACGCCTGCTCCAGCCCATAAGCCGCTATGAGCGCATCGCCGAATCCTTCAAACGCTGAAAAGCCGATTAGATACCCAAAAATGCCGCCGATGATGGACCACAGCGTAGTGATGCCCGCGTAATATGCCCAGCGCTCCGCGCCGGCAAGAAGAATTGCAATAAGCAAAAAATCTATCGGGAAAATGAGAATAGAACTCTCCAAAAAAGAAACTGCTCCAAGCCACCATGCCGCGCGCGCCGAGAGCGCGTGTTTCTCAATCCATATGTTCCACTGCTCGCGCAGTTGTGCAAGAATATTTGCAACCATGAATGATTCGCCTTATTTTACGCGGACGCGTTTTGTTTGTCCAAAAAACTCTGGAGAATAATGGCGGCGGCCTGCGCGTCGCGGACTTTTTCGCGTTCATCCGTGCGCCCCGCTTCCGCCGTGGAAAAATACTCCGGCTCAAGGTGTGTCATAAAGCCGCGCTTTCGGAGCGTAGCTTCAAATGCCGCAATACCCGCCATGACAGGATTTGGCTTCCCCGAAAGCTCGCGCGACTCGCCGAGCACAATATGCGACACGCCATATTCTTCCGCAAGTGCCGCGACACGAGAAAGCGCGCGCTCATTTGATACGACCGAATGAGGAAACGCAAATGTACCACTTTCGTCGGAAAGCGCGATGCCAACTTTTTTTGTACCGTAGTCCACACCAATATATTTCATACTTGTTGCAGTTCTCCAGATGATTGATATCATAGCATATATGCTTGACCAATTTATCGCCTCAAATATCTGGATACTTTTAATCGTGATGCTCTGGGTGCTCCCGTGGAAAGGGTACGCGCTTTGGCTTGCCGCGCGAAACACACACAAGTGGTGGTTTATCGTGCTCCTTGTCGTAAATACGCTCGCCATCTTAGATATTCTCTATATTTTTATATTCTCAAAACCTAAAAAAGAGAAAACAACGGTGGAGCCAATAGAAAAATAAGAAGCAAAACGCCCGGCATATGCCGGGCGTTTTGCTTCATTCAGATAAATATTGTACTATTTTACGCGGAGAGGTGGCTGAGTGGTCTAAGGCGCCGGTCTTGAAAACCGGAGTCCGTTCACGCGGACCGTGGGTTCGAATCCCACCCTCTCCGCCAACATAATTTATTATCGGTGTCAACCTGCGTGCCCACCAGTAAATGGCGACCCGTGTGGCTTGATAAAGAACTGAAAGAAAAGCAGTCGTTGCCATAACGACTGCTTTTCTTTTTCGCTACTTCCTTTTTTGGTAGTCCACACTATCAACGCTTTCTTTCTAATTTCCAAAAACCAAAAATAAGAACGGGGCTACCGCGCTCCGCGCGGAGAAGTTTTTTGTGTTATTTTCGTTCCGCGATAAATGCTTCCACCTCTTGCCGCAAAGCAACCGCTTTACCAAGCATCGTTTCGTATTCGTTTAGGTACGCGCCATATGCTTCGTCATTCGGGTCATTTAAGACAATCGCTTTCTTCAGTTTCGCAAGCGCGTCTTCATAGGCAATAATGGCGCGGAGTGCCGTATCGGCGGTTGCCTGATAGCTTTTAACCACATCCCGTCCGCGTAAATCACCCACCGAATGCGCCTCTTCAAAAAGAGTTTGCGCTTCGCGTGTCCGTAGGTACGCGACTTCGTCATCCCCAGCGCTCAACGCCGCAGCGGCAACCCGGAGTTTGTCCTCCCCATTACTAATGGTCGTGACATACCCTTGAAGGTCGGAAAGAAAGTTTGCGTGCCGTTCGCGCTCCGCCGCTTCGGCAAGCGCCTGCGCTTTCGCGCGCTCTCTTTCATATTCCGATTGCGCTTTTTGAATTTCCTCCTGCGACTGGCTCAATTCCGCCTGCGTTGTGGCAAGTTCGGCTTCGGCGTTTGCCTTTGCGGAAGTGGTTTCTTCAAGGCGAGTACGCAGCTCTGACACAGCTTGCAAACGCTCCGCCTCTATCTGTCGTCTCCGCAATGCTTCAAGCTCGGCCGTTTCTGCAAGCTCGGCAACCTGCGAAGCGTTTAGTTCTGCAAGCGAGGAAATTTCGGCTTCGGCATGTTCAAGGAGCGCCAGCGCGCCGTTGTATGAAATAAAATCAGGATTGGAAACGGCAACGCTCCCGCGCAAAAGCGCGCGCACATCAAACCATCTGCCCTCTTCCGCCGCACCCTCCGCGCTCGCATAGTTTGCCTGCGCGATAAAAAGCGCTTGTGTGTCAGAAATAATCTCGCCGAGGGAATCGTCGTCTGGCGTGTTTTGCTGAAGCCTGTCATATAGGGCAAGCGCGGCAGCATAGTTTCCCGAAGTACGCGCCAATAGCGCCTCTTTCTCTAGACTTTCCACTGATACTTTTGTTATAAAAAAATAAAAGCCGCCGGCACCGGCAAGGAGCACCGAGAGCGCGAGCGCGATAAGTGCGCTTTTTTTTGCGGTACCGGCTGCGTCTGCGGCTTCTGTATCAAAGCGCTCAAATTGCTTGAGCACACGCCGCGACAATGTTTCAGTATTATCTTGATTCGTGCGCGGCGCGTGCCGAGCCTCGTTTCTAATTTTTGTAATTGAAACGGGGTTTCCTTTGTCCATTGTCCACTAGTATACCATCGGAAAAAGAGCGCGCTATGTGTACAATCCCGAACGGACGCTGGTACTTCAGTTTTTTAACCACCTATTTTTAACCACCTATGTGCCGCCACAGGATATATTTTTGTAAGCGGATGCTTCGTACACTCATGCCGCCGCGCCGGACACACACGCCGTCCATATTCAATAAACCGGTATGTAAGCTTGAACCATTCTTTTTTCGGAAAAAGCTCCATCAGGTCGCGCTCAATAATTTTTGGGTCAGAAGAGTTCGTCAGGTCAAATCGCCTTGCAAAACGCCTGACATGCGTGTCCACCGCGATACCTTCCACAACGCCACACGCATTGCCAAGAACAACATTCGCTGTCTTCCGCGCCACGCCTGGCAATCCGAGCATCTCTTCCATCGTACATGGTACGCGCCCACGATGCCTACATTTTAGGATACGGGCGGTGGCAAGAATATGTTTTGCTTTGTTGCGGAAAAAACCTGTCGCCCGAATATCTTTTTCAAATGTATGTCGGTCGGCACGGCAATACGCGTCAAGCGTCGTATATTTTTTAAACAAACGCGCGGTCACTTCATTCACTTTTTTGTCGGTACACTGTGCCGAAAGCATAACCGCGACCAAAAGCTCCCAGTTGTTGGAATACCGAAGCGAAATATCCGGGTTTGGAAAAAGTTTTTTCAACACTCGGAGTATCGCCACGGAGCGTTTTCCCCGTCCCGTCGCAACTTTTTTTTTCGCAGTGCCAGATTGTTTACCTTGTCCATGCATATGCCTCAATACCTACTATGCGGTGATATTAACCTATCATGGAGAAAATCCACACGCGAATAGTTGCAATATGCCCTCCGTTGTCGTATTCTCACCATATAGATGGTCTGCCGTTATGATACAGACGGCCTGCCAACACAAGTTTAGTCGTTAATTAACCAAGTAATCATATGGGTAAAATAATTGCGTGGATTGTCATCATTGTCATCATTGTCTGGGGTATCTTTGCGTTGACAGGCAACAACGACAGTGCGGACATCGTACCGCCGGCTAATGAAGCCGCGGCAGTAGGTACCGCAGAAACCGATGCGTCTGTAATTGATGAAACGGCAACCGGCACCGCCGACATACCGACAGACGACACTGGTGCTACTGATACAAGCGACGAAGCCAAAACAGAATAATCTGTTGTGGAAATCCCCTCCGGCGTTACCGCCGGAGGGGATTTTTAAATTGTAGAGTGCTATACTAAAAATGTTTTTAATCAACATCCGTTTCATAGTATGGCTCTGCAAAATACAAAACCTATTGCGTGGACCGCACCGGAATATCCCTACCAACAAAAAAAACGCGACTGGTATTGGGCACTCGGCATTATTGCAACGGCAATCGTGATCGCGGCAGTATTCCTAAAAAATCTCCTTTTTGCATTAATAATTGCTATTAGCGCGTTTTCCATGGCGCTCTACGCGGCACGAAAACCACGGCAGATTCAGTTTGAAGTGAGCGAGCGCGGCGTAAGCATCGGCGATACGCGATATCTATACCAATCGCTTGAATCATTTGGTATTCTTGAAAAAACATCCGGTCCGGTGCTTATGCTGAAATCAGAAAAAACATTCATGCCATTTATCAGCATACCGCTTGGCGATACTGACACAGAGGACATCCGTGATTTTCTGCTTGACTACCTTCCCGAAGAAACGCACGATGAATCACTCTCTGAAGTATTAATGGAATATCTCGGTTTTTAATGTGATATTGTTACCGCGTGCATACTCAAGACCTAGATGCTTGCAAAGCATTTAGGTCTTTGCTATTCATCTTATGGAACAAGCAGTTATTTGAAAGGAGAATTTAATGCTTACATTGGAGTGGCAAGACCGACAGAAGATCGGTATTCTGCGCATGCAAGACAAAGTTAATGTGCTCACCGTTGATTTACGGGACAAAATCAGAGAGATATTTGAGCAACACATCTACATAAACCCACAATACAGGCATATGAAAGCTCTGGTGATTACCGGAATGAGTGGCGCCGGCACACAAAAAACATTCTCTGCCGGAGCGAGCCTTTTTGAAATACGGGAAGCTATCTCACGCCTTATGGAGGAAAATGAGTCACCAATCAGAACATTTCTTTCCGGTGGCCATGAATTTATGAAGATGTTCTACTCACATTCCCTACGCATGCGAACATTCGCCACATTTGCAATTATCGGTGGCGCTGGTGCTTTCGGCGGAGGGCTTGAACTTGCACTCTCATGCAATCGCTGTATCGGTATCCGCGGAAGTACAGTAAGCTTCCCCGAAGCGTTTTTTGGCATGCTGCCCGGCTGGGGAGGCACAATACGGACATTCAACAAGGTTTCTTATGCGCACTACATAAACCTCATTGAGCATTCAGCGCGTGTAAGCGTAGAAGAAGCGTTTAATATGAATCTGCTAGACGATATATTTGACAGTGAAGATGCGGCGATTGAGTACATAGCATCGCTTGACGCTGATAAAATGGAAAGAATCACAAGAGAAGCGCGTGTCTGCCATCCGGTTGATATTGACCAAGAGATCAAAAATTTCATTCATCGTGTAAAACTTGTCGGTATTCAGAATGTCATTGCAAACATCACGGCGTTTCTTAAAAAAAAGGAGGGATAGCATGCCTTGCGAAACGGACAGCAAAAGGATAGTGGCGATTACAGGCGCCGGCGGAATTGGAAAAGAAGCGGCGCGCCGTTTTTTAGAATCGGGCGATGATGTCATATTACTTGAACATCCAGCGAAGATAGAAGAAGCGTTGCAAACCGCGGAATCACTGCGCGGTGAAACCGGAAATTCTTGTATCGCGTATCCGTGCGATATTTCCGACAGAAAAGCGGTAAAGCAAGCATTTGAAGCGCACGAGCGCGAATTCAGTGCCATTCATGTACTCGTCAATACTGCTGGTATTATGCCAGACGCCAAGCCGCTCATAAAAATGGATTGGGATGAGATGGAAACATGGTACGACAAAATACTTTCGGTCAATCTGAAGGGGACTATTTACACGATGCGGGCGGTATTGCCGATAATGCGAAAGCAAAACTATGGGAGAATAGTGAACTGCGCGTCTATCGCGGCATTTGGTGGCGATGCTGGAAATTTTTATTCAGTTTCAAAAGCGGCGGTCGCGCGACTCACTGCACGGGTGGCGATTGAGGCAGTCGGCGGAAAAAACGGCGCCACATACAATATCAGGATAAACGCTGTCGCTCCGGGCATTATACAAACCCCGATGACCGATGATGTGCCGGAAAAATTTATGGAACCGTATTTAAACCGAACGCCAATCCATCGGAAAGGAACCGCTCAAGAAGTAGCGTATTGGATACATTTTCTTGCAAGTGACGAAAACACCTTATGCCTCGGACAGACGATAACACTGGACGGTGGCTGGTCTATCGCATAGTCAAACGCCTAGTCAAAGCCCCCGCTCTATTTTGAGCGGGGTTTTTATATATATCAAAAATATACTGACAATTACTCCCCCAACGCATACAATACATCATCGGAGACAATGTAGAGTATGCTATCTCCGATGGCCGGTGCGTTTGTGGGGCGTTCCAGATGAAATGTCCAAACAATATCCGCATCAATGGCAAGCAGAGTAATTGGAATAAGAGTTTTGATAAGATACTTTCGGTTAGCACCGTCAACAGATAGAGCACTTCTTCCGGAACTTGGAACGCCCGGAAGATGGAATGTGCTGATAACTGCTCCGGTTGTCGGATCTACAGTGAAGAGCGTATCGTTTCTGCTGAATAGAATGTTGCCGCTCTGGTCTAGAGTCGGCGGATTCTGGAGATTGTTCCCGATTGGGCGCGTCCATAGCACGGCACCATCCATGTCGTATGCCCGCAAGCCGATGTCGGTGTCGGTCATAATGATATGGTCGTTGTCATCAATCAGCGGTGCAAAAGAGAAGCGGAAACTATCTGTTTGAGTCCAGAGCGGTACCGGAGTTGGTATCGTTGTTTTTGAAGAAAAGGCGCGGAGTGTCTTGTTAAAAGCTACATAAACTATAGTTTCGTCTTTGGATAACGCAGGTGATGTAGCGGCAATGTTTGGTTCTTCATAGCGAAAGCGTTCGGTACCGTTAGAATTGATGGCGGCAAGCACAGCGGTTTGACCATTGAGCGGAGGCGGAACAGTGGCGTAGATGATATTGTCGCTTGAAACGATGGGTGGGAGGCACTCTCGCGAGCCGC
>Ga0210050_1002296_pt1 | contig 18570 bp, 17 predicted proteins | sample CryGey132114_all_FD_185463 | JGI IMG/M metagenome (GOLD analysis project Ga0210050, IMG submission 185463) | Groundwater microbial communities from aquifer - Crystal Geyser CG22_combo_CG10-13_8/21/14_all (SPAdes) (version 2) | ecosystem: Environmental > Aquatic > Deep subsurface > Groundwater ...
CTCCCGAGTCTTTTTGATCAGAAATCTCAGCCAAATCAGCCTCCGCCCGGGGAGCTTTTAGTGTCCCGGGAAGAGAAATTCCAAAGAGAATTCCTGAAATTAAGAGAATAATTAAGCCAGGTTTCATACTTCGATAAGCTCAGTATGACCCTGAATTTATTGAAGGGTCATCTTAAAACCCCTTTTAGGGGTTTTATCACAATAGCTCATCTCTGACCGGTTGTCAAGAGCGGGCCGCCTCTTCGGGGCGAGCCTCGCTCAGCTTCGCTGAGCGGGTGATGGGGATCGAACCCACGCTTTTTTCCTTGGCAAGGAAACGTTTTCCCACTAAACTACACCCGCATTAAATTTTTTCTGAAATACCTTGAATCCATCCTTTTACCCTACAGGCAAGTTCAGTATTATTTACAGTTAAGTGGAGGGTTCCATAGGGAAGAGTATTTCTTAGCCTTTTACCTTTACTGGCCCTACTTACTTGGATTTGTGGAGGATAAAAATTACTCTTGGGTAATTTAGTTATTTGAGACCAAAAACTAAGAGCTTTTCGGTAATTTATCCCGGGATAAATATGAACCCTAGCCTTGATTTTATCTTCGGCAATATTACAGATTTCCCGGAAAAATCGCATTACTACACCAATCATTAAACTGTTAGAATTACCAAACTGTAATCGGTTTCGATTTTTAGTGTTTCCTTCAGCCCAATAGAGGGCGGTTCCAATGAGTTTAAGGTTTCTTTTCGATAATTTTTTAATTTCTTTAGAAATTTCTTGAAAACCTTGTTCTTTATATCCTTCTCGTATTTTCGCTGCTTCTTGAGAGCGAATTTTACCATAATATTTATTATAACTTTGGATATTTTTTCTCCACTTTTCTCTTGATTTTTCAAGAATTTTCTTTCGGATAGCTTTTGGCATTTTCACTCCTTTTAACCACCAGCCCACTGTACTTTTGGGAATTTTTAAAATTTTTGCTATTTCACTATGAGTTTTGCCTCTCTTACGGAGAACAATAATACGTTGCCCCTTTTCGTTCATATTTTAGCCACTGGTTAATCACTATTATTGTATTTTACCAGCGTCTAACTATTATGTCAATGTGCATAACTTTGTGCCGCGGGCCGGGATCGAACCGGCGCCCCTGCGATTTTCAGTCGCATGCTCTACCACTGAGCTACCGCGGCCTAATATAATAATAATTGATTAATGATTATTAATCAACGATCGAGCCCTGCCTTCGTCCCGAAGGCGGGGCGAAGATGGAGATGAAGCTTTAGCTTCATCGACCTTAGTGGGCGGTGCAGGACTTGAACCCCGAAGTACAACCTTCGGTTGACTACGGGGCAGGCCTCCGACCTCCTCCCACCAATATTTTGTGGGCATATCCCGACTTGAACGGGAAACCTCTACGATGTAAGCGTAGCGCTCTAACCATTGAGCTATATGCCCAAATCTTTCTGCATCAAATACCCGAGCGAGGCGAAGCCGAGCGAGGGTTGAGATGAAGCGATAGCTTCATCAAATAGGCGTCGTCGCCATTTCGGTAATAATTTTTGATTTCTTTTAAAATTTTAAAGCCAAGATTTTTGTAAAAGGAAATGGCTGTCTTGTTTCCAGTTCTAACTTCAAGAAAAATCTCCTTGGCCCCTCTTTTTTTAAAATGGGAAATTAAAAAAATAGTTAACTCCCTTCCTATTCCTTTTTGGCGAAAATCAGGCCTTACGGCTAAAGAAATAATTTCAGCCCTCTCATTTTTTGATTTCCCTATGGTATAACCTACAACTTCATCTTCTGATTCAGCCACAATGAAACTTTCCGGGCATTTCTGAGAATATCTTTCAAAGCGGGATTTTGAATAAACTTGTTTTTTGGGAAAAGAAGCTCTTTCTATTTCCAGCACTTCATTCAAATCGGAAAGAGAAACTTCCCTAATTTTTATCATAGTTATTTTGTGCGGACGGTGGGACTCGAACCCACACACCTCTGTGAGCGAGGAGGGACTTGAACCCTCACGGGAAAAATTCCCCTAGGAGCCTCAGTCCTAGCTGTCTACCGGTTTCAGCACTCGCTCATTTTTCTGCAACTTCCTCCTTTTTTAATCTTGCCTTTTTTCCTTTGGCTTTTCTCAAATAATAAAGCTTTGCCCTTCTCACCCTGCCTCTTTTTATTATTTCTATCTTTTCAATAGTTGGGGAGTGAAGGGGAAAAATTCTTTCGACTCCGATTCCCCCAATTACTCTCCTGACGGTAATTGTAGCTCCAATTTCTTTACCATGCTTTCTGGCAATGACTAAACCTTCGAAATCTTGAATTCTTTCTTTGTCTCCTTCTCTAATTTTTTGAGAAACCAAAATTGTATCGCCTGGCCGAATGCCGGGCAAATTGGTTTTTAATTGGGATTTTATAAAGGTTTCAGGTTTTGTAGACATAATTTTAAATCATTTGGTAATTCTGATTTAAATTCTCGGGTACCCGCTTTAGCGGGTGCACCATTAGGTAATTTAATTTTTAGATAATTAGCATGAAGAAATTGCCTTTTTAATCCCGAAGGACAAATTTGCCCTTTAAATCCATATAATTTGTCACCAGCAATAGGATGGCCTAAATAAGCAAAATGAGCACGAATTTGATGCTTTCTGCCAGTTTCAGGTGTAACCTCAATTAAAGTATAATTTTGAAATCGTTGCAAGACTTTATATTTAGTTATTACTCTTCTCTTTCCCTGAGAACCGGGCTCTCCGGGTAAATAAACTTTTTGTTTTCTCCTATCTTTTGGCGAACGCGAAATCAGGGTTTCAATCACTCCCCTCTGATTTTTAAGATTACCAACTACCAAAGCTAAATATTTCTTTTCAACTCTTCCTTCTTTGAATTGTTTTTGGAAAAATTCTAATGCCTTATCATTTTTGGCTATTAAAAGGATTCCCGAAGTATCTTTATCTAAACGATGAATTCTCCTCGGAATTTCGTCAGCAACCATCCCCGCCAGCTTATCAATTACCAGAACATCTTCATCCTCATAAAGAATATTAAACTTCATGTGGGCACTGAGGGATTTGAACCCACGACCTCTGCTATGTCGAAGCAGCGCGCTAACCACTGCGCCAAGTGCCCGGTGGGCGCGGAAGGGATCGGACCTTCTACCTCTTCTTTATAAGAGAAGCGTTCTACCAATGAACTACGCGCCCGCTCCTAAGAATTTTTACACGCGCCTAATTTGGACTTTTATTTTCGCTGATTTCCCTTTTTTTGGCAAGGGTTCAACCATTTCAGCTTTTTTAAGGGTGGGCGGGTGGCGTCCAATCAACTCTTCAAACTCTTTTCTTTCGATTGTTTCCTTTTTGATTAAAGTTTGGCTGATTTTTTCAAGTAAATTTTTCTTTTTGGTTAAAATTTTCTTTGCCTGATTCTCGGCCGCTTTAATAAATTTTTCAACCTCTCGGTCAATTTTAGTTGCCACTTTCTCAGAGTAATTCCGGCCTGTTTCAAACTCTCTTCCCAAAAATGCTAATTCTTCTCTTTCGCCAAAAGAAACGGGGCCAAGGGCTGACATTCCATATTCTTTTACTAATTTTCGAGCTAATTGGGAGGCTCTTTCTAAATCATTAGCCGCTCCGGTAGTAATTTCTCCGTATTTTAATTTTTCAGCACAGTACCCTCCCATTAAAGTAGCCATTTCAGCTAAAAATTCTGATTTGGTTTTAATTTTTCTTTCTTCGGCCGGCATCTTTAAAGTGTAACCTGCGGCTAAACCCCGAGCAACAATTGAAATTTTTCTCACCGGTTCAGCTTCTGCTATTTGAGAAGAAACTAAAGCGTGACCTGCCTCGTGATAGGCAGCAATTTCTTTCTCTTTCTTTGATAAAATATGGGATTTTCTTTCCGGACCCAGTAAGACCTTTTCAATTGATTCTAAAAATTCTTCCTGAAAGATCTGATGCTTATTACGTCTGGCAGCAAAAATGGCTGCTTCATTAACCACATTAGCCAAATCGGCTCCCGAAAATCCGGGAGTTCTTTCGGCCACCTCTCTCAAATTAACATTTAAAGCCAATGGCTTTCCCCGAGAATGAATTTTCAAAATTTCTTCTCTTTCATTAATATCCGGAAGGTCTAAAACAATCCTTCTATCAAATCTCCCCGGTCTCAAAAGAGCCGGATCCAAATATTCCGGGCGATTCGTGGCTCCCATAACAATTAGATTTTCTTCTCTGCCGATTCCATCCATTTCAGCCAAAATTTGATTTAGAGTTTGCTCTCTTTCTTCATGGCCGCCGGTTACTCCTACTCCTCTTATTTTTCCAATACTATCAATTTCATCAATAAAAATTATTGCTTTTCCGGTTTTTCTAGCTGTAGAAAACAAATCCCGAACTCTTGCGCTTCCGACCCCTACGAATAACTCAACAAATTCAGAACCAGAGATTGAGAAGAAAGGAACATTGCTTTCATTGGCAACCGCTTTTGCCAACATTGTTTTTCCGGTTCCCGGAGCTCCAACCAACATTACTCCACGGGGAATTTTTGCTCCCATTTGTAAATATTTTTTGGGGGTTTTCAAGAAATCAACCACTTCCATTAATTCCTGTTTTGCTTCTTTTAAGCCAGCCACATCTTTGAAAGTGATTTTTTCTCTCGGCTGGCCTTCGGCTCCGAATAATCTGGCTCTGGCTTTGGTAAAATCAAAGGCCTGCATTGCGCTGCCCCTGGCCTGTCTGAAAATCATCCAGAAAAAAAGACCAAAAAGTAAAAGGGGGAATAATAACATTAAAACCGGTCCTAACCAGGTCCAAGTTCCACCCGCTTCTTTGGTTACAATTTCAACCTTAGCCAATTTTGCCTTGTCCACTCCGTAATTGATCAAAGATTGAGAAAGGGCAGCTTCAGTTTCTTTTCTGGATTTGGCTTTGGAATCATCTTGATAAACTATTTGAAGTTCATTTCCAGAAACAGTAATTTTTTTAATTTTTTCTTGATTAATTTCTTCAACTAACTGGGTGATTGCTAAGGTCTTTTCTTTTTCAAATGGCTGAGAGAACAAAGCAAAGATAGCTGAAATTACTAGAAAAATCAGCAAAATAAAAATAAAATTTTTAGCTAAGTTTTTCATTTAATACTATTTAGTTTATCTAAAAAAAATAAAAAAATCAAGCTTTTCCACTTGACAGTTTTCTCGACTCAATCCCTTATTTTCCAGCTAATTTTAAACTCATTTTGTGTTCCTCGGGCCGGATTTCTAAAATCTGAAAATTATATTTTTTGCCAATTTTTAATTTCTCTTCCATTTTTGACCTGGTACCAAATTCGGAAATATGAATTAAGCCCTGAATTTCGGGAGTAATTTGGACAAAGGCGCCAAAGGGATTAAATTTGGTTACCTTTCCTGAAACAATATCTCCCTTTTTATATCTTTTCTCAATATCTAACCAGGGATCTTCCTTTAATGCCTTTAGAGATAGGGAAACTTTCTCCCCCGAAATTTCAATAATCTTTGCCTTAAATTTTTCTCCAACTTTAACAACTTCTGAAGGGTCTTCAATCAACTGCCAATCAAGTTCGGAAATATGAATTAACCCTTCAAGGTTTTCACCAAATTTCATAAAAGCTCCAAAATCGACAACGCCGGTAATTTCTCCTTTAACTACATCTCCCACTTTATAATTTTTTAAAATTTCTCTTATCTTTTCAGCCTCCTTTACTTTCTCAGATAAAATGAGCTTTCCAGTTCTTAAGTCTAAATCGAAAATTTTTACTTCTAGAGTTTGACCAATAAACTTTTGGAGCTCCCTCAAGATTTTAGAAGTGTCTCCTCCTTCTACTTTTGGATAATGGCAGCTTTTCAATTGAGAAACAGGTAAAAAGCCAGGAATTCCCGAAATCTCGGTTAATAATCCTCCCCGATTAGCCCCCAGAATTTTAACTGTAACATTTTCTCCTTTTTCTTTTTTCTGTCTTAATCCTTCCCAAATTAATTCACTGGAGGCCTGGCTTACCGATAATTCAATGTAACCTTCCTCATTTTCCAGGTCGATTATCTTGGCAAAAACACTATCGCCAATCTTTAGGCTTTTTAACTCCTCTTTAGCTTCTTGGAATTCTCTTCCATAAATTATTCCGGTTCCAAATACTCCCAGGTCCAAAAAAAGGGCTGAACGTTTTCTTCCGATGACTTTTCCTTCAACAATTTCCCCAACTTTTGGTGGCTTCATTAAATTTTCTTTAGGGGCCTGCCCTTTAGGCGGGAGGGCGGTGGGTGGTTTGGAGTCCTGCATTTTTTCCATATCCTTTAATCTATAATAATTCTTGAGTTTTTACAATAGCCATGATAAAATAATATATTATGCAAATAATTTGGCATGGACAATCTTGTTTTCAGATTAGTATAAGTCAGGGCAAAAACAATCATGTAAATATTGTTATTGACCCTTTTTCTGAAGAAGTTGGACTGCGGCTTCCCAAACTCCAAGCCGATATTTTGTTGACCACTCATGACCATTATGACCACAATAACGTTAAAGCGGTTTCTGGCAACCCATTTATTATCAATAGCCCTGGAGAATATGAAATAAAAAATGTTTTTATTGAAGGAATTCCTTCCTGGCATGACAATTCTCAGGGCAAGGAGCGAGGCGAAAACACAATTTACACCATTGAAGCTGAAGATTTGAAATTATGCCACCTTGGAGATTTTGGCCAGAAAGAGCTAACTGGAGAACAACTCGAAAAAATTGGCGAAGTCGATGTTTTAATGATTCCAATTGGCGGTGTTTATACCATTTCGGCTAAGGAAGCACTGAAGGTAATGTCCCAGTTGGAGCCCAAAATTATCATCCCCATGCATTATCAAATACCGAGCAAGGCGAAGCCGAGCGAAGGTGAAGATGAAGGCAAACCCGAAAGGGGGAAACTTCATCGCCTCCCTAAACTAAATATAAAACTGGACGGTCTTGATAAATTTTTAAAAATGGTTGGGATAAAATCAATTACGCCCGAATCAAAATTTTCAATTAAAAAGAAAGACATTTCGCCAGAGGAAGTGAAAATAATAGTATTGAAACCGTGAATTTTCTCCAAAAACTCCAAAACTTACCAGAGCCAAAGAGAAAAATAATTTTTTGGTTAATAGTGATTATTTTTTGTTTAGGCCTTTTATTTTGGTGGACCCAAATCACTCAAATGAGACTAAAAAGTTTTAAAACAGAAAAACTCAGAGAAGAACTGCGCCTTCCCCAATTTGAAGAAGAGCTAAAAGGGCTTCAAAAATTTGAAACGCCGGAAATTAGCGAGGAAGAACTAAAAGAATTAGAAGAATCTTTAAAGGAAACTCAACCATAAAAATATGGCTAAAGACCTCAAACCAGAAAATACTGAAGCAGGTTTAATAAAGCCCCGAGAAATCACCCAAGAGATGAGGGAATCTTACATTGATTATGCTATGTCAGTGATTGTCTCTCGAGCTTTACCCGATGTCAGAGATGGATTAAAACCAGTCCACCGTCGGATTTTGTATGCGATGTTAGAAGACGGGCTTCGTCACGATACTAAATTTAGAAAATCAGCATCAGTAATTGGTTCTGTTCTCGCGAGATACCACCCCCACGGAGATATGGCAGTATATGATGCCCTGGTTCGAATGGCCCAGGATTTCTCATTGAGATATCCCTTGATTCAGGGTCAAGGAAATTTTGGTTCAATTGATGGAGACAGCGCTGCGGCCTATCGCTACACCGAAGCCAGGCTTTCAAAAATTGGCGAGGAAATGTTAAAAGATATTGAGAGAAATACTGTTCCTTTTGTTGATAATTATGATGGAACAAGAAAAGAGCCTACTGTTTTGCCTTCGCCAGTCCCTCAGCTTATTCTGAATGGCTCCCTGGGAATTGCTGTTGGTATGGCAACAAATATTCCTCCCCATAATTTATCCGAAGTTGCAGATACCTTAATTTATTTACTTACCCATCCCAAAGCGACAACCGAAGACCTCCTCCAATTTATCAAGGGTCCTGACTTTCCAACCGGTGGAGAAATTTTTGACCAAAAAGGAATAATTCAGACCTATTCTCAAGGAAAGGGACCAATCTTAACCAGGGGCAAGGCAGAAATTGTTGAAAGTAAAACCGGTCGGCAACAGATTATTATTACCGAAATCCCCTTTCAAGTTCAAAAATCGGCTTTGATTGAACAATTTGCCAATTTAGTTTCACAAAAAAAGATTGAGGGAATTAGGGATATTCGAGATGAATCAGACAAAGAAGGAATGAGAATTGTCATTGATCTCCAGAGAGATGCGGTCGCCCAAAAAGTTTTAAATCGGCTTTACAAATTTAGCGACCTCCAAAAAACTTTTCATTTAAATATGTTGGCCTTGGTGGAAGGAATCCAACCTCGGGTTTTGAATCTGGTTGAATTATTAAACTACTTCCTTCTCCACCGAAAAGAAGTTGTTTTCCGAAGAACAAAGCATGACTTAGAAAAAGCAAAAGAAAGGGCTCATATCTTGGAAGGCCTCCATAAATGCCTGGCTAATATCGATGCTGTAATTAAAACGATAAAAAATTCAGCCAATCGAGAAGAAGCCCAGAAAAACTTAATGAGACGTTTCAAACTGACTGAAATTCAAGCCAATGCCATCTTGGAAACCAAACTTTCAGCTCTGGCAAAATTAGAGAGAAAGAAAATTGAAGATGAATTAAAAGAAATTAAAATCAAAATTAAAGAATTAGTTGCTATTTTAAAAAGTCCTCAAAAAATAAAGGAGGTAATTAAAAAGGAGCTGGCTCAATTAAAGGAAAATTTTGGAGATGAAAGAAAAACGCGCTTTCATATTCACCGGGTTGGCGAGATTGCTGAAGAAGATTTAATCCCGGCTGAAGAAACCATTATTACTTTAACTCAGGGAGGTTATATTAAAAGATTAAATCCAGCTACTTATAAAATTCAAAAAAGGGGCGGGAAAGGAATTCTGGGAATGAAAACCATTGGCGAAGATATTGTTGAACACTTCATCTGTGCCAATACCCACGACAATCTTTTATTCTTTAGCGATTCGGGAAAAGTTTTTCAAACCCCGGTTTACGAAATTCCCGAAGGACAAAGGGTGGCTAAGGGTCGGGGCCTTTTGAATTTCCTTGAAATTTCTACCCAGGAAAAGGTTTTATCTTTAATGCCGTTGAGTAAAAAAGAAAAGGACTCCACAAAATATTTAGTAATTTGCACCAAAGATGGTATAATTAAAAAAACTGCGATATCAGAGTTTGAAAATGTCAGAAGGTCGGGCTTGATTGCCATCACCCTTAAAAAAGGAGATCTTTTAAGAAAAGTTTCCAAAACCACAGGCTTAGATGAAATTATTTTGGTAACAAAAAAGGGCCAGTCAATTCGCTTTAAAGAAAAAGAAATAAGGCCGATGGGCAGAGTAGCTTCGGGGGTGAAGGGAATTCGACCGAGAAAGAACGATGAGGTGGTGGGGATGGACGTGATAAAAATGCAAATTTCAAATGGCAAATTGCAAATTGATAAAAAAAGAAAAGATTATTTGTTGGTGGTGACGGAAAATGGGTATGGAAAGAGGACGGATTTGAAAGAGTATAGATTGCAGGGGAGAGGAGGAACTGGAATTAAAACGGCTAAGATAACTTCAAAAACTGGCTCTTTGGTGGCTTCGAGAGTTCTCCTTGGTGGCGAAGAAGATTTAATTGTTATTTCTCAAAAGGGCCAGGTGATTAGAACAAAGATTAGCTCAATTCCAATCTTGAGTCGGCCAACCCAAGGAGTGAGAATAATGAAATTAGAAGAGGAAGATAAAGTGGCTTCTGCCACCTGTATCTAATAAAAGGTTTTTTAAATATGAAGATAAATCGAAGATTTATCGAACATTGAAATGAATCGAAGATTCATTGATCCAGAAGAAGTCTTAAAACAATTAAAACTGGAAAAAAATATGACAGCTTGTGATTTTGGTTCAGGTTCTGGTGGTTGGGCATTACCTTTGGCAAAAAAATTGGAAGAAGGGAAAGTTTATGCTATAGATATCTTAGAAGAACCCCTTTCTGCCCTGCGGGCTAAAATAAAATTAGGGAAAATTCTAAATATTGAGGTAATTAAATCGGATGTTGAAAAGACTTCAAGATTGCATCCGGAGAGTTGCGATTTAGTTTTAATGACTAATCTTTTATTTCAATGCCAAGATAAAAAATCAGCCCTGGAAGAAGGAAAAAGAGTTTTAAAACCGGGTGGGAAAATTTTGGTTGTTGACTGGAAAGAAGAAACCCCTTTGGGTCCAAAAGGGGAAAGGGTTTCTCCCGAAGAAGTGAAAGCGCTAGCCAAAGAGCTTAATTTAAAAGTGGAAAAGGAATTTGAAGCCGGCCTTTACCACTGGGCCTTAATTTTGGTAAAATAATATAAGTAGTCGATGAAGCTGAAGCTTCATCTCCAGCTTCGGCTTAATAAATTAAGCCTCGCTATATGAAAAAGATTTTCCTGACCTTAATTTTAACCTTGCTTTGCCTGCCACTTCTTACTTCAGCTATAGAATTTCAGAATCCTTTAGAATATGAAACCTTCGATGAGTTAGTTACGGCAATTATTAGTTTTATTTTTAAGATTGCCGTTGTTGTTACTCCCCTAATGGTAATGATTGGTGCCTTTTTTCTTCTGACTGCTGCCGGTGACCCAAAAAAAGTTGGTACCGGCAAAACCATAATTTCCTATGCCTTAATTGGATTGGTTATTATTATGCTTGCCAGAGCCCTTATTTATATGATAGAAAGAGTAATAGGAGTAAAATAAATTAAAAAGGTCGAAAATCTACCGTTAATAATTGATTATTAATAATGAAAAAAATTTTACCAGCTCTAGTCCTTTTAAGTGCTTTGGCTGTTTTGGTAGCTCCTCTGGTAATCTCAGCCCAGGTAGAAATGGCAGAAATTAGCAAATGTACCTTAACTCACGATTTCAGTGCCTGGACAAAAGTAAAATGTCCAGCCTCGGGAGATTGTTTATTCACTGACACAACCTACGACTGCCCAACCTGTTGTTTATTAAATACACTTTATACTGTCACCGATTGGATATTTGCTGCTTTAATAGCCATAGCTGGAATCTTCATTATCTGGGGTGGAGTTTTAATTGTTATGAGTGGAGGTGCTCCGGAGAAAGTCACTGCCGGAAGACAGAACATAGTCTGGGCTATCATTGCTATTCTGGTTGCTCTTTTAGCTAAAGCTATTCCAGCTATTGTTAAAGCCATGCTCAAGTTGGGATAGAGAACTGACTTAATTTAAAACATTTTGCTGCGATTTAACAAAAACCGCTGCGGAGCGGTTTTTGTTAGTGAAAAAGATAAAATTATTTTGAGCGGATGTGGTGAAACTGGAAAACACGTAGGATTTAGAATCCTATGCCGAAAGGCTTGTGGGTTCGAGTCCCACCGTCCGCACATCAACACCCGAGATTATGTTTGCACTTCTATTTTTCTCTTTTTTTCTCTTTCAATTTTCGGTAATCTAATAGTTAAAATTCCCTCTTTCATTGTTGCCTCTATTCGATTGGGGTCGATTTCTACTGGCAAAATCACTTTCCTAGAAAATGGGCCCCAATAACATTCCTGAGTGAAATAAGCTCTTTCCGAGGGGCCCTTTGGGAGGGTGGCGGGAGGGTTGTAGTCTTCTGGTTTTTCCCTATTCCCCTTAATGGTTATGACATCGCCCTCCATTAAAATCTCTAAATCCTCTGGCTTTACTCCAGCGATCGCCGATTGAATAACCAGATCATTTTCGGTCTGATAGACATCGGCCGCCAACTCACCTTCTGTTTCAAACCACTTTTCCTTCTGAGGAACTTTAGCGGGTTTTTCTTTTTCTACTTTAGGTTCTTCAATTGCCGAGTTCGACAAAATCGAACGAGGCGTGAGATGAGACGAAGTCTCATCGAACTCCTCAACCTCCTCAACTTCTTTTTCAATTGGCTCAGCTTTAATTTCTAATTTTTTTATCTGTTTTTCTTTTTGAGGTTTTTTAACCTTTGCCGGTTTTGGGGCATTCTTTTTAATCTCTTCCTCCACTCCCGCCTCAGCCGGCCCCTCAATTCCCATTCCTTTTTTAAGCTTTTCAAAAAAAGAGTTTACCATAGCTTTATTCTATTTTACAAATACTTTTCATTTTTTTCAACCTTTTGAAACCCAAAGAAACAAAAATAGCTAAACCTATTAGAATAATTACGGGGATGAGCACTTTTAAATTCCCCTCCATCTCCATAATAGAAAAATTATAAAGTCCATGCAAGAGGGTAGCTATCCCCAAGCCAGTGGATAAAAGCTGAAACCTTTTTTTTGTCTCGAAAAAAGACAAAGCTAAAAAGAAACCCACTGTCCCCGAACACAAAGTGTGTAAAAAGGTTGCTCCTAAAAATCTGAAGATAGAAAGATAGATAGCTTCTTTAACCAAAAACTCAGGTCCTAATCGAAACAAAATTAAAATGTTTTCTAAAGCGGCAAAGCCAAGGGCGGCAATTATCATATAAAGTAAGGCATCGATTGGTTCATCAAATTCAGCACTTCTCAGGGCTTTTTCTTTGACCACCAGATATTTTAAAATCTCTTCAACCAAAGCCACCCCGATGAAAATATTGAAAATTGTAATTAAAAATGGCGAAAAGATATCAGAAAATAATGGGTGGGTGGTGGTGGCAAAAACTCCCTTTTCTAAGAAAAAAGCCGGAATAGTAACTAATGCTCCATAAAAGAAAATTTTTATTACCTGAGATTTTGGCTCAGGGTGAACATCTCTACGAAGATAAAAAAGCAACCAAATTATACTTGGTAAGACACCAAAAAAGATGTAAAGAAGATAACTCATGTTGGCCATTCCTCAACCATTAGATACCGAGCCACCGAAGGTGGCGAAGGTGGAGATGAAGGCGAAGCCTTCATCGACTATTTGGGCCATTCCGTGATCATCAGACACCTTTGTTTATTTTTTATTGGCAACTTCTGATAAATTTCTTCGGTGATAAAGGGAATAAATGGATGTAAAAGCTTCAGAGAGTTTAGTAATACATATAATAAAATTTTTTTTGTTTTTAAGTCCTTTTGTTTAGGCGATGAGAACTTTGTTCTCATCTTCACCTTCGCTTTCATAAATGAAAGCTCGGTCTTAGATTTTTCAATATAAACGTCACAAAAATCATGCCAGAAAAAATCATATAAGGTATGAGCCGCCCTTCCAAACCGAAAATTCTCTAAATCCCCATTAACAGATTTTATTGTTTTCTCTAAGGCCCTTAAGATTTTTTTATCCGCAGGAGTTAAATTTTTCTTTATCAACGAAAATCGGCGTACTGAATCAGCGTTAATCAGCGGCGGTTTTTGCATTAGCAAAAACCGCGCAGCGTTCCAGATTTTGTTGCAAAACTTGCGTCCCATCACAATGTTGTCCTCAACAAACCTGATATCTTGTCCGCCCATTATCTGCCAGGCAATTCCAAATCTTGTGGCATCAGCCCCATATTTTTCAATTAAATTGATGGGGTTAATCCCGGTACCTAAAGATTTTGACATCCTTTTTCCTTCTCTGGTTAAAACTGTGGCATGAAGGAAGACATCTTTAAAAGGAATTTTCTTCATAAATTCCATTCCGGAAAAAACCATTCTTGCCACCCAAAGATTAATAATCCCTCTATCTGTACTCAAAACAGCGGTTGGATAAAACCTTTTTAAATCCTTGGTTTTTTTGGGCCATCCTAACGTGGCAAAGGGCCATAAAGCAGAAGAGAACCAGGTATCTAATACGTCTCCTTGCCGGGTGGTGGGTGGGTTGTAGTCTAAAACATCGGCTTCATTTTTAATGGGAATCTTGTGTCCCCACCAAATTTGTCTCGAAATGCACCAATCTTTGATATTTTTTAACCAATCGAAATATGACTTTTCAAAACTTTTAGGATGAAATTTTATCTCTCCTTTTTTAACCGGCTTTTCTGCCATTTTGGCTAATTTAGCCATTTTTAAAAACCATTGCTCAGAAGGAATTAGTTCGATAGTTGTGGCACAGCGATAGCATTTTGGAATTTGGTGCAAATAGTCCTCAACCCTTAATAGAAGATTTTTATTTTTTAAATCTTCAACAACCTTTTGACGAGCCTCAAGCACTTTTAATCCTTGATAGGGAAGAGGAGCCTCCTTGGTCATTTCAGCTTTTTCATCTATAGGCCAAGCATAGCGAGGACGAGAGATGAGCCCATGCTCATCGATCACTTGAATTATTGGTAATTTGTGTCTTAGAGAAATTTCGTAATCTTGCAAATCGTGAGCTGGAGTTACCTTTACTGCTCCGGTTCCAAACTTTGGGTCAACTAATCTATCAGCAATAATCGGAATTTCCCGATTTACCAAAGGCAAAACTGCGATTTGGCCAACCAAATTTTTATATCTTTTATCTTTTGGATTCGCTGCCACTGCCGTGTCCCCCAACATTGTCTCCGGCCTCGTCGTCGCCACCACAATATAGGTTTTAGGTTTTAGGTTATAGGTTTTAGGCTTAAGGGGATATTTGATGTACCATAATTTTCCCTTCTCTTCTTTGTATTCTATTTCTAAATCCGATAAAGATGTCTGGCATCTCGGGCACCAATTGATAACTTTCTTTCCTCGATAAATCCAGCCCTTTTTATAATAATCTAAAAAAGCCGTTTTAACTGCTCTAACATATTCTTTGTCTAAAGTGAAACGAGTTCTTGACCAATCGCAAGAGCATCCCATTTTTTTAAATTGCTCCAAAATTAAATTTCCATATTTTTCTTTCCATTGCCAGACTCTTTCAATAAATTTTTCTCTGCCCAAATCGAAACGCGATACCCCCTCTTTCTTTAGTTCCTTTTCCACTACATTTTGAGTAGCGATACCGGCATGGTCAGTTCCTGGTAACCACAAAGTTTTATATCCTTGAAGCCTTCGCCAGCGAATTAAAATATCTTGAACTGTGGCATTTAAGGCATGACCCATATGGAGTTCACCGGTAATATTTGGGGGAGGGATGACAATAGTATAAGGTTTTCTGTGGCGACGAGGCAATTTATCCGGATTAAAGTAACCTGACTTTAGCCAGAGATTATAAATCTTCTCTTCTACCTCTTTCGGATTGTAGACTTTTGGTAATTCCACCATATTTTTTCATTTTATCTTTTTTCTTGATTCTTTTCAAATTTTGAGTTAAAATAATAATACTTTTGGCCCTGTCTTCTAGTGGCTAGGAAATCTCGCTTTCAATGAGAAAACACGAGTTCGATTCTCGTCAGGGCCGCTATGCATCCAAAATATCAAAAAGCACTTAAGTTGCGTTTCATTGGTAAAAGTTATGGCGAAATAAAATGCGCGTTGGGAGTTCCTAAAAGTACTCTTAGTAGTTGGTTTAAAAATCTTCAATTGCCGCCATCTGTTCAAAAAATTCTTATAGAAAAAGGAAGAGCTACCAATAAAAACTTGGCGGAATTTAATCGGCGGCGGACACAAGCTATTAAAATTGAAAACCAGCAAGTAAGACAAGCCGCTGCCGAGGAAATTAAATCTCTTTCGAAACGCGAATTATTATTAATAGGAGCTGCTTTATATTGGGCGGAAGGGTATAATAAACAAGATAATGTTGGGAGTCCCAATATTAGTTTTGGTAACTCCGATCCTAAAATGGTGATTTTATTCCTTCGTTTTTTGCGAGAAGTTATGCGGATTCCGGAAGAAGCATTACGGCCAATTGTTCAAATCCATCACAATGTTGAAGTAAAATCAGCCATTAACTTTTGGTCTAAAATTAGCGATATCCCTCAAAAATTTTTCCACATTACCCATCAAATAAGCAAAGCAAGTAAAGGCAAGCGTTCTACATACTCACTTCCTTACGGAACATTTCGGTTAGAAGTTAGAGGTCGTCAGAATTTTTTCCGGATTAAAGGTTGGATTGATGGATTAATACGGCAAATATGAGTAACGATTACTTAAATCTCTCTCAGGTTCAGGACCTCAAAAATCCCGGGGAAAGAATTTTGTATCGATTTTTTGAAATTCTACCTGGTACTCTTTCTTTGGGAACGCTGGGAGCGGCTTTTATTTTATCTTGGTTAGCCCCAATCGTGGTGGCTATTTTTATTATTGCTTTTGACATCTATTGGTTGTTTCGCATTCTCTATTTATCTCTTCATCAAATTGCTTCTTGGCAAAAAATGCAAGAGAACCTTAAAATTGATTGGCTGGCAAAACTAAATCAATTACCGAGCTCCGAAGGAGCGAAGGTGGAGATGAAGGCAAACTCCGAAGGAGGCAAACTTCATCGACTCTCGGCCAGAAACTGGCAAAACATTTACCATTTAATCATTCTGCCAATGTATAAAGAGGGGATTGAAATAGTCAGGCCAACCTTCCAATCCTTGTCAGAGACAAATTATCCCAAAGAAAAAATGATTGTAATTTTGGCTACCGAAGAAAGAGCAGGAGAGGAAGCTCAAAAAATAGCTAAGGAAATTAAAAGAGAATTTTCAAAAAAATTTTTCCGATTTTTAATTACAGCTCATCCAAAGAACATTCCCGGAGAAATTGCTGGTAAAGGTTCAAATATCGCCTGGGCAGTAAATCGAGCCAAAGAAGAAATTTTAGACTACAACCCACCCACCACCCTTCAAGGAAAAAGTCATAGATTATCAATCCCTTATGAAAATATTATTGTCTCCAATTTTGATATTGACACCAGGCCTTATCCTCAATATTTTGCCTGCCTCACCTGGCATTATTTAACAATAAAAAAACCTCAAAAATCAAGCTATCAACCCATTCCAGTTTACAATAATAACATCTGGCAGGCCCCGGCTTTTTCCAGAGTCATTTCTACTTCTGGCACCTTTTGGCAGATGATGCAACAAGAGAGGCCAGAACAATTGGTAACCTATTCTGCCCACTCCCTACCAATGAAAGTTCTAGAAGAGGTAGGTTATCCTGATAATTTAGTTTCCGACGATTCCCACATTTTTTGGAAATCTTACTTAACTTATGACGGAGATTACCGAGTAATTCCTCTCTATTACCCAATTTCAATGGATGCGGTAATGGCTGAAAATTTATGGAAAACAGCCGTTAATCAATATAAGCAACAAAGAAGATGGGCCTGGGGCTGTACTGAAATTCCCTATCTACTTTTTGGCTTTTTCAAAAATAAAAAAATTCCCCTCAGGGAGAAATTTCGCCACACTTTTAATATCTTAGACGGATTTTGGTCTTGGGCAACTTGCGCTCTATTAATTTTCTTTTTGGGATGGTTACCTTTAATTTTAGGCGGAGAGAGATTTAATGTTACTCTGCTTTCCTATAATTTACCAAGGATTACTGCCAATTTAATGACCATAGCCATGATTGGAATGGTCATTTCAGCAATTATTTCTCTTTTACTTTTGCCTCCTCGACCAAAAAATTATAGTAAATGGAGAAATCTATCTATGATTTTGCAATGGCTGCTTTTGCCAATTACTTTAATTATCTTTGGCACCTTACCAGCTCTCGAGGCCCAAACAAGATTAATTCTTGGCAAACCTCTGGGTTTCTGGGTCACCGAAAAAGTCAGACTACAACCCGCCCACCACCCTCCCGATTCGCGGGCCCCTAATAATTTATTCTAAATGGATTTTTTCTCTAAATTCTTCTAATTTTCCCCGCAATAGGGGGTATTTTTTTAATTCCGGGTCCTTAGTTAAAATTTTTTTTGCCGCTTCTCGCGTTTTTTCAACCAGCTCAATATTTTTTAATGATGCCATCACGAAATCGGGAAAACCCCATTGTCTTTGGCCGGTTAAATCTCCCGGCCCTCTTAATTTCAAATCTTTTTCCGCCAGCTCAAAGCCGTCTTGGGATACAACCATTGCTTTTAGTCGGGGATTGGACCGGAATTCGCTGAAAAGGAAACAATATGACTGGTGTTCTCCTCTTCCCACCCTTCCTCTGAACTGGTGGAGCTGGGCCAAGCCGAACTTGTCCGAGCCTTCAATCATCATTATGGCGGCATTTGGAAAATCAATGCCCACCTCTATGACCGATGTCGAAACCAGTATATCGGTTTTTCTTTCCCTGAAATCTGTAAGGGCTTTTTCTTTTTCTTCGGTTTTCATTTTTCCGTGGAGCATTCCAACATTTAAATCGGGGAAAACGTCTTTTCTTAATTTTTCGTATTCCTGCTTTACCGCTTTCACATCAGCCACCCGAGCGAGGCGAAGCCGAGCGAAGGGTAAAGAAGAAGCGATAGCTTCTTCGCCCAGTTCGTTAGGCTCGATTCTTGGACAAATTACAAACACCTGCCTGCCAGATTGAACTTCGCTTCTAATGAAATCATAGGCTTCCTGCCTTTTTTCGGGCGGAATGACCCTGGTGATTATTTTTTTTCTTCCTTTGGGCATTTCTTTAATCAAAGACAAATCTAAATCGCCGTAAATTGTCAAAGCCAGCGTTCTTGGGATTGGAGTAGCTGACATCGAAAGAAAGTGAGGAATAAGTTTTGCTTGCCCGCCGTAGCCTTTATGGCAGAGGCGGGCCCTCTGCTCTATCCCAA
>Ga0210050_1002303_pt1 | contig 18543 bp, 18 predicted proteins | sample CryGey132114_all_FD_185463 | JGI IMG/M metagenome (GOLD analysis project Ga0210050, IMG submission 185463) | Groundwater microbial communities from aquifer - Crystal Geyser CG22_combo_CG10-13_8/21/14_all (SPAdes) (version 2) | ecosystem: Environmental > Aquatic > Deep subsurface > Groundwater ...
TGTCTTTGTATCCTTTGTTGATGGTATGGCTTTATCGAAGATTGAAAACACCAGTTTACTCGCTACTCTCGATCAGTGCTTTTTGTTGGCTCTGGTTATTCACGGACCTGCTAAGAGGATGGATCTTTAGCGGGTTTCCTTGGTTATATGCGGGATATAGTTTTATCGATAGTTGGTTGGTGGGTTGGGCTCCCTTGGTGGGTGTACATGGGATTACTCTATTGGCATTAATCAGTGCGATTTGTGCTGTAATGTTAATGGGGCGGCATCGATCTAGAAACACGAAAATCATTGCAATGATATCTTTGGTAATATTCTGGGGTGGTGGTGCCTTATTGAAGCAAGTGAGTTGGTCTGAAGCTGAAGGAGAAGCGATTAATGTGACATTGGTTCAACCCAATATTGATCAGGATATTAAATGGAGTGCAGATTTTCTTTGGAAAACTTTGGATTTGTTAGAAAATCAAACCCGTAAAGCGCAACCTGGTTTGGTGATTTGGCCGGAATCAGCCATACCCGCCTATGAACACCATTTACAAAGTGCACTATCAAAGATTGCCAACGCTGCAGCGTTAAGGCATCAGACGATTATAACTGGAATTCCTGTTGCCAATAGCCAGAGAACGCGCTCATTCAGTGCCGTTTCTGTGTTATCGGCGAAAAAAGATAAGCAGAATCAACATTATTATAAAAGACGCTTGGTGCCATTTGGAGAATACGTACCCTTACAAAATTGGTTGAGAGGTGTTATTGAATTTTTCGATTTGCCGATGTCGGATTTTAGTTTGGGTGAACAGGAACAACCCTCTCTAGATTTGGGCAATGTGAAACTGGGCGTGGCGATTTGTTATGAAATTGTTTACCCAGAGCTTGTTCATCAACAGGCATTGCAATCGAATATCCTACTGACTATCAGTAATGATGCTTGGTTTGGAGCTTCATTGGGGCCCTTTCAACATTATGAAATGGCGAGATTTAGATCGCTAGAATCTGGGTTGCCAGTGATCCGGGGGACAAATAACGGTATTACTGCGTTCACAAACGCTAAAGGTGATACAGTAAAACAATTACCACAATTCCAATTAGCGAACCTTTTTGCACAAGTTCAGCCCATGAAATCTCATGCTCCCATACTCAAATATCATGCGCCAGGGTTGTTGTTGGGGATAATCGCTGTAATTTATGCCCTTTTATTATTGTGGAAAAAAAAGCTAATGCTTAAAAAGCCCTAATACCTTTTGTATCATGGGCTGAAAAGAGTCGGCTAGTTGCTGATAAATGCTGGGGTTGAAGTAAAGAAACACCGAAAATAAACTGATGTTGACCAGTAAAAAAATCAGAATTAAGGGCGTGAAGCTAACGGTTGAGACCTTTTGCCAAACGGTTTTTGCGACGGGTGGCTGTGTACTTATGATCAGGGTTTTGTCGTTTTCTTGCAATAGAGTGACTGCTGGGAGTCGATTAAAAGCACTCATGACTTCGTCAAAAGTTTTGTAGCGTAACGAGGGTATTTTGCTCAACATACCTTTGAGAATGGTTTGTAGTTTGGGATCCAGCCTTGTAAAGTTAGGGTTAAAGTTGATACTGCCATCGCTGTAGTGAATGGCAAATCCAGTCAGCATGTGGTAGAAAATTGCCCCGACAGAAAAAATATCGCCGGTCATAGAGGGGTGATCGTTTTCTGGCGGCAAATAGGCATCTCGTTGAATTTGATTCATGGTGCTGGCTTCTGAGAATCCAAAATCACTGATTTTAAGATGATCTTCATCATTAAACAGTATATTCGAGGGTCTGAGGTTGCCATGAATGATGAAATGATCATGACAAAACTTCATTCCTTGACAAATGTGCAATGCAATGGGATAGAAATCATCAAAATTGAAAGGTTGAATTAAGCGATCTTTCAAACAGCCTCCACCCAGATGCTCCATGACCACAATAAAGGCACGTTCATTTCTAGATGTACCTAAAATCTTAATCACACTGGGATGATTAAGATTGGTTAACATGCGAGCTTCAGGAAAACCATCTTCTGAATGAAGTCGCTTTTTGATGACGATCAAATTTTGGCTTTCTTTTTCTTCAAAAAGATAAACGGCCCCCTTTTCATCTTTACGTAGTACATCCAATAGAGAAAACTTGCGACTGACAGCCCCCACATCGGCACTTGCCTGACTGATTTGTTCTGCTTTAAGGTGAGCACCACGAGAAAGTTTGAGTAAGCGTTCTCGGATAATATTGGTTGATGCGGGGCGATCCAATGGATTACTCTTTAAGCACTGAGCAATAATGTCATCTAGTTCGGGAGGAAAATCAGGATTTAACTCTGAGGGTGTTTTCGTGGTTTTAGTCGGTAGCTTGTTGGTGAACAGTTCAAACATCATGACGCCTAAGGAATAAATGTCAGAACTAAAGGTGACTTTATCTGGGGAGCGTATTTGCTCAGGCGACATGTAGTTAATGGTGCCAATCACATCTTTTGATCCAGCTGACCCTTCATTTCCCTGTACAAGCTGTGCGATACCAAAATCAAGAATATGAGCATTGTGTTCGAGATCAATTAAAATATTCGCAGGCTTAATATCACGGTGGATAACCCCATTTTTATGCGCATAGGCCATACCTTTACACACTTGCATCATGAGATCGACTTTGAGATTATCGCTTAATTGGCCTTGGGCGATAGCTTTTTCCAGATCGGTTCCTTCAATATATTCCATGACAAAATAGGGGTTGCCATCCTCTGAGATGCCTCGATCGATGACATGAATAATATTGGGGTGGTTAAGTTGGGCGATGATAAGAGATTCTTGATCGAATAACTGCTCTGCTTTGTCATGTCCTAAAAAGGATTTAGACAAAAATTTAATGACCACAACGCGATTGAGAGAGTCCTGAACACCACGATAAAGTGTTGCCATGCCCCCTTGTGATAATTGAGTAAGTTTTGAGTAGCCTCTCAGCTTCATGAAGAAATTACCCGTTATGCATTGAATTAATGGAAAAAATTAAACGTCGATTTTTAAATCATAGTTTAATTTTATAAAAAAGGAGGCGTTTCTTTAAATAGAGAGGTAATTTTTGATAAATTCTTTGTTTACTTTTCCAATGGCGACGAATTGTGGGTTGTGTAGATCCATTTTTTCGCCATATTTTAGTGGAGCGCCTTGTTTTAAATCGACAATTTTTCCTCCTGCTTCCGTCAAAATACATTGAGAGGCCGCAGTATCCCATTCGCTGGTTTGCCCAAATCGTGGATATAAGTCAGCTTTTCCCTCGGCAATCCGGCACATTTTTATTGAGCTACCCAAGGCTTGCAAATGATGTGAGGGAATTTGTTCCAGATAATTTTCTAGCGCGTCTGGGTGGGAGTGGCGTGAAATGAGGATATCCAGAGGGCGATGAGATACTGAGCGACATTGGATGCTATGGGCAACCTCATCTGGCCCAGCTTTAAAGGCACCTAAGCCTGATGCGGCGAAATAGGAGACTTTTTTGGCAGGAACGGCCACGACCCCTAAGATGGGTTGGTTATTTTCAATAAGAGCAATGTTGACGGCGAACTCACCATTTTGTGCAATAAACTCTTTGGTGCCATCTAATGGGTCAACTAACCAGTAACGATCCCAATCTAATCGGACTTTAGCATCTATGTCATCCACATTTTCTTCGGAGAGAACGGGAATGTCTGGTGTGAGCAGGTTGAGTTGATTCACAATGTAACGATGTGCAACCATATCAGCTTCTGTCAATGGTGAATTATCAGATTTGGTACAAATTTGCACATCCTCGCGGATGTAGATGTCCATAATGAGATGACTCGTTTCGGCGGCAATCTGCCTAACCTTTCCCACCAGTTCCTTCAGTAATATTTTCATAATGAGGCTCTACTTTCAGAAGAAAGGTTCTTTTTTAAAAAAGTGTTCACTAAGAATAATGCGGCAACACTACGTGCTTCAGTAAAATCATCTTGCTCAAGTAATTCATCTAAGCGATCCATTGGCCAAGGTACAATTTCCATGGGTTCGGGTTCGTCCCCAAGTAATTGTTTGGGGAAAAGATCCTGAGCTAAGATTAAATGCATTCGGTGTGTTAAATAACCTGGCGCTAAAGTTAAGGATTTTAATCGAGAGAACTGATGTGCGCTAAATCCAACTTCTTCTTGAAGTTCTCTATTCGCCGCTTGAATTGGGGTTTCATCTTTTTCCATCAATCCTTTGGGAAAGGCTAGCTCATAGCGTTCTGTGCCAGCAGCCCATTCTCTAACCAATAAAAGCTCCCCATTGTTATTGAGGGGAACTATCATCACTGCACCCCGTGACCCTGCTTTGAGTCTCTCGTAAGTGCGAGTAGCGCCGTTGGAAAATTCTAGCTGTAAAGATTCAACACAAAATATTTGTGTTTTGGCAATAATGGTTGAAGAATGAATTTTGGGTGGTTTATTCATGGTTGCTTATCAATGGAAAAAACAAATGATATTTGTTTGACTATTTAGCCTCCATCATATCAGAAAAATTATGCAGATGGGGAAAGCCATCTATATACTCACCGAGCAGCTGGCTATCAGGTTGAAAAATAGCGATAACATGACCAACACCAGCCTGCTTTGCGGCATTTAATACTGACTCAGAGTCATCTATAAATAAGGTTGAATGGAGATCGAGATTAAGGAGCTCTGCTAACATCGGCCAAAATCCGTCTTGTTCTTTCGCTAAACCAAGATCATGAGCGCTAATGATTTTCTGAAAATAAGATTCAATGCCCGTGTGCTTCAGTTTAATGGCAAGGGTATGACGATGCGCATTGGTGACTAAATAAAGAGGTTTCCCCAGTTGATTGACATATAAAAGAAATTTTAGTGCGTTTTCACGTAAACGGATATCTTCAGCCAAGGACTGTTTAAGAGCCATAATATCCAATTTAAGGGTTTTGCTCCAAAAATCCAGGCAATACCAATTGAGTTGGCCTTTTTGCTCATGAAACAGTTGAAACAGGAAATTGCGAGACGCATCTAATGAACAGTTTTGGTGTTTGGCATAGATTTCGGGTAGATAGACTTTCCAAAAATGATTATCAAAATAAAGATCAATAAGCGTACCATCCATATCGATACAAACTGCTGAAATTTGATCCCAATTCGGTAGAGCAATCATAACGCAGGAATGCCCCCTTTATAATCAAAAACTAAGCGTCCTTCATTATCGGGTTTGGTGAAAAGAGAGAAAAAACCATGCAGTTCAGTGCTGAGCTGATCAGAAACCGATCCCTTAGCAGCCATTTCTTTTGGGTAATTGACTCGAACGGTTGCTCGTAAGTCCATGCTTCCTTTGCTGCTCCTAATATCACTGACAATCCATTCCTCTTCGGTGGTGAGTCCGACATTAATAGTGCCTAATTGGGCTTGTTTGCCGAAAGGAGTCTTGAGCGTTGCGTCTTGCCAAGACAGTGCGCCATATAAAAAAGGCGCGCCAGAATTTGAAATTTTGGCTTGTTTCATACGGACAAATAATTGCCCTTGTGCTTGAAAGGGCACTTTGGTGAGTTTAGACACCCAAGGTGCAGGAAACCTTGCTTTGAGATTTTCTGCTTCAACAGAAGATGACTGAAGGATGAGATGTGAACTTAAATTACTTTGTTCACTCTTTAAGGATACATCTAAAGAGAGTCGCATCAAAATAAGGGACCAACCAGATAGATCCCAATCAGCCTGGCCTAAGCTTATATCGTTGTAGATAACTTGAGAAGCATGCCCATGCCATAGGCTACCAGATAAGCCCTCTACATTTAATCCTTTGACCTTATTGAAAGAGGACTGTAATACCTGAGCTGGTGCTGTAGCAATAACAAAAATAATAAAAAAAGCGATGCCGTGCCATAGATATTTTGCATAATTCATGGTGCAGTTGCCTGAGATACGGTGATAGAGGCTTTAATAAACCCTGAATGATCACCCTGATTAATATTCAAAGAGTCTAGCGCTAAGCCTTGGCTCTGTAATTCATTGGCCCACTTTAGTAGATTGGTAAATTCAACTTCGTCGATGGATATGACCAATTGAGTATTATCTCGATTGGGTGAAATACGGGTGACATTTATGCTATTTTTGCGAGCCGTTGCATTAACGATCTGACTGCTCGATAGATTAGAGGTTCCACTCTGGGTGTGTGTCTGTTGAAGTTGAGCGGCGCCTTCCTTAATGAAATCTAGATCTTGTTGCGCTCTTTGCACTTGCTCTCTTAGGCTGGATCGACCCGATGTTAAGGGTTGAAATAAAAAACTATAGATGAGCAAAAGCAATATAAATGCGGCAGCAATTTTGATAATTTTTTGATCTCGTTCCGATTGCTGGTTAAGCCAATCTTGTGCGGATTGCCAAAACATTAGCTTTTCTCCTTGATGGTCATTTGCCCAGAATACCCTGAATCTACGGCATTTGATGCGCCAGGTTTGACTTCCAGGTTAAGATTTCTTAAAGCCGTTTGAAATTTTTCGATGGTTGCCAGATCGGGAGCGATGAAATTAACATTCATTTCCCCATTTTTTGCACGATAAGTCAGGGAAGTCAGTTGGTTCAGAGTAATGGATGTTTTGGCTTCATTAAATTTTTCTAAAAGAGGAAAAAAATTGCTTTGGGCATTATTAGATCCTGATTTTTTTAAGCGAGACCTCATCAATCGCGCAGGGTTATTAATCCTTCTTTCCGCAGGAAAGGCTTTTTTATAAACGAGTTTTTGGGCATTCAAAATAGCCATTTTTTGGTGAGAGAGTTGCCAATAATCAACAGACCAAGTGATTAATTGCATCAGAACAACGATGGAAGCCGCAATAGCTGGAACGCCCCAAGTTTTCCAAAGCTTATTGGTCTTGCGCTTTCTTTTAAATCGATGTTGTAGCAGGTTGATGGGTTGGCTTTGTTCAAGCGAGCCAGCCAAGAACACCAAGGCATCTTCAATCAGCACCTGTTCAATTTGCCAATCTTTTTCAAGCTGTTGCAGCAAATCGGGATCAATTTCAGAAGCCTGCTCTATCAATAGTTTTGGTTTAGAGTTGTTGGTCTCATTGCCATCATCAGAGCCTACTTTGGGCGTTTTGAGTAACAAATCAAGTAACTCAGGTTCACAACTAAATCCATGTCCATTGGGGGTTCTCACGAGTATCTGGCGTCCATTAATCAGCATATGGTGGTGTTCAAGGGAACATAATCCCTGATAATCAGCTATGATAGATTTTGGTGATAACTCTGCGCGTTCTAAAATTTTAATCCATTGTTCCATGCGCTCATTATCGACCACAATTGCATAGGTTTGGCCTTGCTCATTTTGGGGACTAATGGCAAAATGGAGTTGCTCTACGGGTTGAGACAATTGTTCTTCGACGCTATAAGGTAGTGCAGCTCTGATTTGTTGTTGGCTTTTGGCGGGTATGGAAGCTTCCACTGATAAACAATCAGCACCAGGTACGATGACTATCAACTCATAGTGTTGCCATTGCTGGGCATTTTGCAAAAGCTTTTCTTCGCTAAAAAGACCTTGTTCAATGAATAGCCCTTCATCATCCAATTTCACCCAAGGATGTTGGGTTTGGTTAGTGTCTAATTGTAAAATTATTTTATTTGTCATATGTTTTGACTAACCTATTTCTGTACCAGCAATTTATTGATGTCACTGGCCATTTTTAGTGGGCAATGAGCTTTCAATCTGCGTCTTTGTTATATACGCGTGATCATTTTAAAAGCTCACGCGTATATTGCTATAATACTGCACTAATACTGCACTAATACTGCACTAATACTGCACTATGGATCTCACAATCGCAAGCTTGTTGTTATTTCAAACCTTATTTTTTAGTGTCACTTTTGTTTTGATTCGATTGATTATTGTCATAGTCACTGGCAAAGCGTCTGCTGACAACCTCGATTTTATCATCTTTACCTTTTTTGACTAAAGATTTTAATCTTGCATGACCACGACCTACAATCGCTTCGGCACTGATTAAAAAGCGATCGCTGGTTACCAAAAGCATGCCTTGAGCGTTTTTATCAAATTTTAAATCTTTCATCGCATCGGCCAGATCTTCTTCACCGTAGCCATCGGGTGGACGATTATTGACCAAATCTTTGGATTTGTCCCAATCTTTGGGTTCAAAGAGCATGGCGACTAAGGCTGCATGTTCTTTAGTGATAGTATTGACATTAAGTGATTTCATTTGGGTATCTGGCAAGGCGCAGAGATAGGGTGATAGACGCTCCACAATTTCAGGCGTGAAGCCTTCAATGGTTCGTAGCTCTTCAACACTGCCAATAAGTGTGTTGCCAGTTAAATAGGAAGGACTTTTTGACTGATAAACGCTGTCTTCTGCGCCATAACTACCATAGGGTTCTTGATCTGTATCGAGCCAGTCTCTGAGTGCCGCAACCAATGCTTCTGGAGAGGTTGTTTGATCGCTGTCTTGCAAAATATCTTTGAACAGTCTTTCCAGCATAGATTGTAAAATTAAAGGTTTATTGGGATCTGAACCTAGACTAAGCGTTGCCCCTTGATTGATGGGTTGATCAATGAGTGCATTAATATTAAAACAGGCGCTCATATCCTCAATACTACCAGCCAGTTGACCCCCTTCTATGGGGAAAACCATGCCTTTTTGCGCCCAAGGTTGGCTCAGATTAATGGTTTTAGATTTGTCTTTCCCATTGCCATTAGCACCACCCTTGCCTCCTGCATTAGTACCTTCTCCCTGATTAGCCGAGCCTGGTAATACATCCTTGCCATCAAAGGTACGTTGCAAAATTTGCATGGCTAATTCTTCTGCACCTAAAGCAAAGTAATAAGCCTGAGAAGACTGTTGAATGTTGGCGCTACGACGCTGATCCATGGTGATGCGAGAAAAGGTTTCGGTGGCTAGTACAGAAACCAAGGCGACGATCAATAACACGACGATCAGTAAAATGCCTTTTTGATGCTGTGGATGTGAGGTTGCAAATGACTTCATGATTGATCATTCACTCCTAAACGAAAGATCCTTTTGAGTTTAATGTCCTGGTTAAATTCTAACTCAATTGAAACTGCACGAGGAGGTTCGAAATCTTGATCAGTACCTTTGGCCTCCCATTGCTCTAACCATTCATTTTGATCCTTTAAAAACTTAATATTGAGTCGAGTAATGCCTTCCAGTAAGGGGCGTTTAATATCCGCCTCTTCATGATCGTGATCCAGATAGAGCCAACTGAGTCGCCATAATTTACCTTTCTCTAGTTTATAGATTAGGTGCTCGAGATCAGAGCGAGGCAGACCCGCAGGATTACTCCAACCAGATCGTGTAAACTCAATAAATCCAGAGGAGTCGTCGGAACCGGATTCACCACGAAAAACAGGGACGGTGTCGCCAAATTGATTGCGAGTGGGACGGTAGGCAAGTTGTTCAATATCTTGTTCAAACCTTAACATGGCGCGTTGTAGATCGGCGGTTCTTTCGCTGGACAATTCGATGGCAGTGGCGTTTTTCTGTGCTTCTGTTAATAGTTGAGTTGCTGCAATATAAATTAGGGTAAATATCCCCACTGCGACCATAATTTCTATCAGAGTAAAGCCATCGTAGGTTTTATTATAAGCTAAATTTTTCATCAGAATTTACCTATGAATCCTACCAGGTGAGCATCGGCATTGTCTTGTTCTGGGTTACGCCTTACTTCAAGTTCAACTCGTCTAAGATTTTTTGCCGATGTAGCAACTACTTTCATGGTCCAATACCAGTCTTGTCCCATCATTTTTTCTGCTTGGCCGTTGGTTGTTCCCTCATTAGGCCAATGAGGTTGAAGATGCAGTTCTGTCATTTTGTTTTGAGCCACCCAAAAAGACAATGTACGCACCTGGAGTTGTTGGTGCGCATGAGAGGCATTGGTAATATTGCCAATAAGGGCTGCTGCTGCTATGGAAAATATCACCAAAGCGATCATGACTTCAATCAGGGTAAAGCCTAGGGATTTTCTGGCGCCCAGATCATGAAAGAATGATTTATTGGTTGATTGTAATAAAGTCGTCACTTGGTTCATGGATAGTTTGCTGGCCTTTGGGTGAGAATTTCACTCATTTTCAAAGTACCTGAATAATCACCCGATAAGGTTAAATATAAGGGACGTTCCATGCCTTTATGATCAAATTCCAATATTAATGAAAAGGGAGTTATCTCTCCGCTGGACAGAATAAATACTTGTGGCGTAACTGCTTTCTTGGATTTTTTGGATTGGCTATCGGCATTTTTATTGTCGTCAGAATGATAGAGTTTATCTCCGATATCATCCTTCTCCGCTTCTCGTTTTTGCGCTCTTTCTAAACGATGAGTTAACCCTTTATTAATACTCTCATCTGGATTGTCACTAAAAGATGAAAAGCCATCTAAAACTAACTCTGTGGTTAGGTCTTGAGGCCATTTATGATTCTCAAATACTTTATCATTGGCAATGGGTGTCCAGTGGCGGTTTTGTAAGGAGAAGAGTTGGTAGCCTTCTTCTGTGATTTGCAAACCTAATTGGGTGGCCTGAATTTGTGATTCGTCCAAGGCCATTTTTATCACTTGATTTAAGCGTTTGGCTTCGGTTCTAAGTACCCTTTCTGGGCTGGATGGGCGTATAGAAATAACCGTCATGCCGGCGAAAACCGCAATAATCACCACCACCACCATTATTTCTATAAGAGTGAATCCCTGTTGTTTTCTAAATAGGATCCTGGACGAATTGAGAATCATAACCCTTCAGCGTTTTCATCCCAGTTGCCTATATCAGCGGATGGGCCATCGCCACCATCTTGTCCATCAGCACCTAAGCTATAGAGATCATAAGGGCCATTTTCACCGGGGAATACATAATAATAAGGATTACCCCAAGGATCCTTGGGGAGTCTGGGTAAGTAGCCGCCTTCAGGATAATTTCTGGGTTCAGGTTCGCCATCAGGCTTATGTACTAAAGCTTCTAAACCCTGTTCTGTGGTGGGGTAGAAATAGTTGTCTAACTTGTAGCGAGAGAGGGTGGAGTCTATTTGAGCAAAATCGGCTTTAATTCGGGTGAGCCTTGCTTTATCTGCTTCTCCCAAAAATTTCGGTGCAACAATGGCGGCTAAAATACCTAAAATAACCACCACAACCATGATTTCGATTAAAGTGAAGCCTGCTTGTAACCCTTGTGAGTGGGATGAAATAGGGGTGGAAGGTGGAGGTAACTGATTCATTAATAAGATCCTTTATTTGTTGATAAGTGTATTCATGTCAAAAATGGGTAATAAAATCGCTAGAACAATCAGAAGTATTAACCCACCCATCACAATGATAATTAAGGGTTCAAATAATCCTAAAGTAATATTGACGCGGTTGGCAAATTCTCGATCCTGAGAGTTCGCGGTTCTTTCTAGCATGGATTCTAACTCTCCAGAGTTTTCACCACTGGCTATCATATGTAACATCATCGGGGGAAATTGTTTGGTTTCTCCCAGCGCTTGTCTAAGGCTACTACCTTCCGAAACGCGAACTGCGGCTTCGGCGGCGGATTTTCTTAATTGTAAATTTGTTAAAACCTGACCACTGATTTTTAGTCCTTCAAGGAGCGGTATGCCACTGGAAGTCATAATGGCGAGGGTTCTGGCAAAACGGGCGCTATTCAGATCGCGAGTGACTCGCCCTAATATAGGCATTTTTAATACTTGAGTATGCACACCTAATTGACGTTTCTCGTTGGAGAGATACCAGCGCCAATAGAACCCCAGTGCAATGATGCCCGCAATGACGACCAATCCCCAATGGCGAATAAATTCACTTAGAGAAAGCATGACTTGGGTTAAATAGGGTAACTCTCCGCCTAAGTCTTTAAACTGATCCACAATGGTTGGCACCACATAGGCTAACAGTCCCGAAACAACACCAATGGCTAGCACCACCAGGACAACGGGATAAATAAGTGCCAACATGATTTTATTGCGGGTTTCTTCCCTTTTTTCAATATAGTCAGCTAAACGATTTAATACGGGTCCGAGATGTCCCGACTTTTCTCCAGCAGAAATCATGGAGCGAAATAGATGATCGAAAGCGTGGGGGAAATCTAAAAGGGCATCTGCAAAAGTGTGGCCTTCTACCACTCGGGCGCGAATCGCCATTAACATACTTTGCAGCTGAGGTTTTTCAACCTGATCGGCTGCAGCTCTTAGAGCCTCTTCTATCGGGATAGAAGCATCAATCAATGTCGCCAGTTGGCGGGTGATTAACGAGAGATCGGCGGTTTTAATATGGCTCTTACTGGATGTTTTATGCTGTTTGGCTTTATCTTTAGAGACAACAGCTGTTACTTCAAGGGGGATAAGCTGCTTTTCACGCAGTTGCTGACGAATCTGGCGTGCATTATCCCCTTCTAAAACGCCTTTTTTTTGTCGGCCGTTGGCCGCGAGTGCCAAATATTCAAAAGCTGCCATTAGTCTTCTCTGGTTACTCTGAGCACTTCATCCAAGGTGGTTGTCCCTGCTAACACCAAATCTCTGCCGCTAGCACGGATACTTTGGGTTTTGTTACGGGCAGCGGTTTCAATCTCTTGTTCACTGGCATGATTATGGATCATGGTGCGAATGGCTTCGTCAACCACCAATAGTTCATAAATGGCTTGGCGACCCTTGTAGCCAACATAGTTACATTCACTACAACCCTTGGCTTTATAGAAGTGTACCTGACCATCAAGTTCAATATTTAAGAGTCCAGCTTGGTGCTCATCAGGCACAAAGGCTTCTTTACATTCATGACAAAGTACACGAACCAAGCGTTGGGCTAAAATACCCAAAACACTGGAAGATAGTAGGAATGATTCAATGCCCATGTCCTCCAGTCGTGTGATGGAACCCACGGCGGAGTTTGTATGTAAGGTTGAAAGCACCAAGTGACCCGTCAAACTGGCTTGAACAGCAATCTGTGCAGTTTCCAGATCTCGAATTTCACCCACCATGACCACATCGGGATCTTGCCGCAGCATGGCGCGAAGTCCACGAGCAAACGTCATCTCTACTTTAGTATTTACTTGAGTTTGACCAATGCCATCTAATTGATATTCAATGGGATCTTCAACGGTCAAAATATTGCGTGTTTGGTCATTCAGCAAGGTCAATCCAGCATATAACGTCGTGGTTTTTCCTGAACCCGTAGGGCCAGTTACCAAAATAATTCCATGGGGTTTAAATAACATATCTTTGAATAAAGCCTCTAAGCTTTGCTCCATGCCCAGTTGCTCAAAACCAAAACGCCCAGCTTGTTTGTCCAGCAGTCGCAAAACAACCCTTTCGCCATAACTTGAGGGCATGGTAGAAACCCGCACATCTACTGCGTGTCCTGCAATTCGTAATGCGATGCGACCATCTTGAGGGACACGCTTTTCAGCGATATCCATTCTCGCCATCACCTTGATTCTGGACACTAAAAGTGGGGCTAATTTACGGTTGGGTTCCAGAACTGTGCGAAGAATGCCATCGACACGAAAACGAATTTGTAGGTTATTTTCAAAGGTTTCAATATGGATATCTGAGGCAGAAATCTTTATCGATTCACTTAAAATGGCATTAATTAAGCGAATGATGGGGGCATCATCAGCACTTTCTAACAGATCTTCTGTAATAGGCGTTTCATCCGCAATGCGCGCTAAATCGATTTCCTCATCAATTCCTTCCATGGCTTGCATGGTTTTATGTGAGTCTGTTTGATAGAGACGACTAACCAATTGTTCAAATTCTGATTCGGCAATCAATGAGAGTTGAATAGGTGCGCCTACTAGTCGTCTAACTTCCAATATGGCTTGTTGCGGGCAGCTCTTTAAGTGAATGAGCTGAACCGGGGTGCTTTCTGGATCACTAATCACCACGCCATATCTTCTAACGAAAGAAAATGGCAGTTTGTAGAGTTGTTTTTCTGATCCATCAACCTCTTCAAGATTGTCAGAAAATTCAGAAAGCTGTGCTTCAGATAAAAGCGGTTCTTCAGAGAGAAGCAAATCAGCGTTAATTTCTGTCATTAATCTTCTTCCCCATTGCGAATTCTTTCACGCTGTTTTAGCGAGTCCTGAAAAGAAGGGGGTAACTCTAGCTTTTCATCCCATTCTGGTAACTCAGGCAGCATGTTTAATGGAGTTAAAGTAGCACCATCTTTTCTTTCTCTGATCTGTAGTCCTCTCATGTAGTTATACTTAACACGGCTAAATCGATTGATATCCTGGTCATTATGTAAAATAGTGGGATGGATAAATACCATTAAATTAGTTTTTTCTGTGGTACTAGAATCTGAACGGAATAATTTGCCTAAGTAAGGAATATCGCCTAAGAATGGGACTTTAGACTTGCTGGTTCGGACCGAATCTGAAATTAAGCCACCTAAAACAATCATGCCGCCATCATTGACCATCACACTGGTGGTAATTTTGCGGGTGTTAAATATTTGACCGCCACCACCAACTAAAGAGGAAACCTCTTGCTCAATGCCAAAACGAATAGCTGAACCCGAATTTACTTGTGGCGTTACTTTTAATTTTATACCAATTTCTTTACGTTCTGTGGTCTGGAAGGGGTTGGCATTACCACTGCCTAAGGCTTGTCCTGTGGTGATAGGTACTTCCTGACCGACAATCATGGAGGCTTCTTCGTTATCTAAAGTAGTGATGCTAGGGGTTGATAGAATGTTAATATCTGCATCATTGGCTAAAGCTTGCACGAAGGCGCCGTAACTTAGTCCACTGGTGCTTGTTTTCCCAAAACCAATTCCTGCACCAGCCAGCCCTCTGAGTAATGTGGCTAAAGCGGCTCCATTGTCTCCAGAAGTGGAATTATTAGTGGTGACGGGATTTCCATTATTGTCTAAACTGGTGGTTGAACCGTTGGTTTGATCTTGGCTGAGTGATGCTGCCCCAGCAATATCGGTGATTCCAATGCCAGAACTTGGAAAATTGATAAGACCCGTTGGCACATTGCCCCCACCTTTTTGGCCAAATAACCACTGAACACCTAATTGCTTACCTTTACTTTCGGTAATTTCAACAATAATGGCTTCTACATGTACCTGAACTCTTGGGATATCCAGGCGATCAATAATATCCATAAAAGAGTTCATTAAATCTGGTGGTGAGGTAATGACCAAAGAGTTGGTCTCTTCATGAGACTCAATACTATAAGAAAGCCCATTGTTGGTGCGAGAAGCGCCGCCTCCAGCAACGCCGCCGCCCTTCTTTTGTTTTTCTTCTTCTTCAATGGATTTACCCACCCCTTTTAATACAATTACTATATCAGCGGCTTGGGCATAGTTCAGGTAACGAACTCTGGTGTTACCACTGGTGCCTAGCGGTGTGTCAAGTTGGTGTATTAATGAAATAAAGCGAATTCTGTCATCAGGATTTGCGGTTAACAAAATACTATTGGTGCGTTCATCTGCTACAAATCGTGCGGGTGATGGACCTTGGGTTTGCCCTGCTTTAGGTTTATCGAGTGCCTCAATAATTCGCACAATTTCTGTAGCCGCAGCATTTTCTAATGGGATAAGTTCAATTTCTTCTGTACTAGCATGATCCATTTGCTCAACGATTTTCGCAATACGTTTCACATTGGCTTCAGAATCGGTGATGACCAACACATTGGTGTCATCATAGACTCCGACGGAACCTTGTTGTTGAATCAATGGACGAATGGTATTGACAACTTCTTTCACAGCAACATTATTCAGTTTAAGCACATGGGTGATCAGCTCATCGGTATCATTTAGTTTGTTGCTGTTGGTGGTAACGCGGGTAGAGTCTGCTTTGGCTTGCTGTTCTTGGATAATCTTAACTACAGGCCCTGTTTCAATGGCACTCATATTATGCACTTTCAGAGTCGATAAAAAGACTTGATAGATCTCTTTTTCACTCATTTTGTGCTGAGAGATAATGGTGATTTTTTGACTGCGATTGACTCTTGGGTCAAGAATAAAGGTTTTGCCTGTAAGTTTGCTGACCACTTCCACTAAGGTTTTAAGTTCAGCATCCTTTAAGTTGAGCACTGCCTCTTCTGCCATGACTACCGGAGCAAGGCTGGCAACGGCAAGCCACAATAGCGCCGAAGCTAAAGCACTAAGACTGAGGGTTCGCATAAAAACACGATTTATTTTGAACGGTCTTAGCGCGTTAAAAGATGGTTTGATGTTATTTAATATTTTCATTCAGACTATATACCAAGGATATTTGTTGATCGCCACGAGTGAGCTGTATTGTAAGCTCAGTAGCTGTTTTAAGCTGCTCTTTCAACGCAAGGCCATTGCTGATGCTGTCTAACTCAATGCCATTGACATTGGTCACCACATCGTTACGTCTTAATCCGGCCTCAGAGAAAAGAGCAGGGTTTTTTCCCGGAGAAACTTTAAACCCTCTAATTTGCCCCTGCTCCATCACGGGTACAGCATTCATCATGCCAGCTAGAGATGCAGGATCATTTTGTAAGGTTTTACTTAAAGATCTAAGTTCATTACTTAGTCTGCGGTTATTGGTTTTATCAATTTTTTGAGATGTCTCACCTAAGGAGCGTTTTTTAGGATTTGGTTTTTCAGCGAGGGATTCTTGAAGAGAAGCAACCTGTGCGTCTTCTTCCATTTTAAGTGTTTCAAATTGTCCTGCTCTATTGAGGATGATGCGGTCTTGTAACACTTTAGCCAAAGTAACATTGCTGCTACCTTTAATGGCATCGTCTACAAAATAAAGCTCTTGTTCTTTAGAGCTGCCCTCTATAATGGCATTGGATAGCTTGGGATCGGTGCTGGCATAAATTCCTCTAAGGATCAGAGGAAGCCTTGTATCAGGAGCATCAGTTTTCACTTCAACGACTTGTGTCGGTTGAGCGACTTCGATATTTTTTTGTACTTCGCCGAACAAGTTAGCACTCAGCAACTTATCAATATTGTAACTTGTTTTATCATCCTGTTGAAATTGGGATAATTGAGGTAGAGCCGTGGAGATTTTTTTTGCAGTAAAGGCGCCGTAAACTATCCAGAACCATTGGGCAACTATCCAAGCAATCATTAGCGTTAATGGCAACAACGACCATTGTGCAATTTGAGTTTGCTTTTTTGACAGCTGCGCTTTTAGGTTGTTTAAATTTAGATTCATGGGTCGAACTATTCTCAGGTAGCCTAAAAATAGCTACGGTTTATTTTTATTTTTACACCCTTACCCTTTTTCCGATTAGGGTACATGGAGTTTAGCTGTTTTTTTGAGCCGAAACCAGGATTTAGCACGGTTATAGGATTCATTCTGCTAGACTATAACACTCTGTCCCGAGCTTTTTAAGATAAGTTTGCATAAGTTAGTGGTAAAAATATGTCAAATAATGAAAAAAAACCTGAAATTCGCTTAGATAAATGGTTATGGGCTTGTCGTTTCTATAAAACCCGGGCCTTGGCAAGGCAAGCCATAGAAGGTGGAAAGGTTTCTATGGAAGGGTTTACCGCTAAGCCCAGTAAAAACCTTATTATAGGCATGAAAATTCGTTTGCGTATAGGTTTTGATACCAGAGAAATTTTAGTAAAGGCGTTATCTGATAAAAGAGGTTCTGCCAGCTTTGCGCAAACCCTTTATGCAGAGACTGAGGAAAGTTGTCAACTTCGAGAAAAAAGCGCCACAGATCGCAAATTGTTATCCCGCATTATTCAACATGACAAAGCTAAGCCAGATAAACATAAGCGTCGCGAAAGCCAAAGTTTCAAACGTCAATCTTAATCCTAGGAACCTGTCCAGGAATAGACTGATCGACTGCGACCAAGCCCGTTTGGCCAGATTTCCCGATGAATTTCGTTAAATACGACTGCATGGATGCAGGAGGTAGAGCAATGCAGGAGCAGTTGCCGAGAGCGACTATTCGCCTCAATCCATCGAAAAATCTGACTCAAACAAGCTTGCCCTCGCTACGATCGCTATTCTCGGACAGGCTCCTAGTGGTTATTATAAGTTGGAATCTTACGATGAATGTGAATGGGGGTTGAAATCATAGGCATTGGGATCAGGATAAGGTTCTAATGTGGTTGAAAGGATCTTTTTGGCCTGCGAGATGATAAGGCCAGAGTATCGCGATTCACCATCTGGGGAAAACTCAAAACTAAATCGCCGCTCTAAAACAATTTGTCCTTTGTGATTGCGAATAAATCTCCAGCCACAGCGAACTACCGTACCATCTAGAAATTGAACTTGATATTGATTGCAGCGCTTTATAGCTGCTTCAATTGCCACTTCCCTTACTTGCGCCCCCTTCCACCAGATCACCATATAGCTGATGGGAACGAGCGACCATAGAATATTATGAAGCATCATATTTGGTTTGATCTATAAGCATTGATGGGAGATTTGGACTGCTAAAAAAGGGCTGAAACATCAGCCCTGTTAAAAGAATTTAGCGGGTAGTGATTGCTGAGGTTGCAACACTTATTTTCTCGACACCTGCTTCGCGGGCTGCATCCACTACTTGGATTAAGGTGTTGGTGTCAGCGTTAGGGTTGGTGCTAACAATGACAAATGCTTTAGGG
>Ga0210050_1002306_pt1 | contig 18511 bp, 12 predicted proteins | sample CryGey132114_all_FD_185463 | JGI IMG/M metagenome (GOLD analysis project Ga0210050, IMG submission 185463) | Groundwater microbial communities from aquifer - Crystal Geyser CG22_combo_CG10-13_8/21/14_all (SPAdes) (version 2) | ecosystem: Environmental > Aquatic > Deep subsurface > Groundwater ...
ACAAAGTGGGTAAGGCCATCCGCGAACGGGTTAAGAAAGGCCGACTGACGCTGCTGTACCCGCTTCCCGCTGCAAAACGCAAGCGCAAGCCTGCACAGGCTTCCGCCGCACATCATTAAACAACTCCCAGGAGAACCCCATGGCACGAGAATCGACAATCACCTATGAGCAGGTTGCAGAGGCTGCAGACAACCTGAAAACGCAGAACCTGAAGCCTACAAGCCGCGCGGTGCGCGAGGCATTGGGTTCTGGAAGCATGGCCACTGTCTGCAAGCTTCTCCAGCAATGGCAGGCCGGTCAAACGCGGCAGAGTCAAGCCACCGACGACACGATCGACCCATCCGTTGCGCGCGCGATTAGTTTTCATATCGCCACCAAGATCCAGACAGCCACCAGCGAGGCAACGGCGCGGTTGGCAGACATGCAGGGCGAACTGGCATCCGTGATCCAGGAGAACGAGCGGCAATCCAAGGAAATTTCCGACCTGACGGAAGAGGCGGCCCATCACAAGGAGGAGGGTGCAAGGCTGGCTGGGCAGATCGAGCAGCTTGCTGCCGACCTCGCCCGAGCAACATCCGAGTTAGAGGTGGAGCGCCAGGCTGCAGAGAACGCGCGAATTCAACTGGCCAAGGCAGAATTGAGACTTGAGGCGGTGCCGCGCATCGAGGCGGAGATTGAAAAGGTTCGAGCAGAGCTGGCGGCAGAGCGCAAAGCATCTGCTACAGCAAGGGAGGAGGCCGCCGAGCTGCGCGGAAACATTGCCGTGTTGCGGGAGAAAAAGTGAGCGTATTCGACACCTTCGTGGCCAAGCGCCAGACGTTGGTGGATTTCTGCAATCACCGCGCCGGCATCGTCAAGCTGCTTACTGAGCATGATGCGCATTTCCAGCTGATCCAGGCTGAAATGAAGAAGTTCTACCAGTATGGGATGCCCAGAAGCGCCGAACCATTCGGGCAGCTTGATGACTCCATCAAGGAGCTGGATCGCATGTACTGGCGGCAGTCGTTTGATCACACCGGCCTAATGCAACTACTGGATGCTCAGTCGAAAAAGAAATTCGACCAGGACCTGCAAGAAAACCCGCCAGAGTTCACCATCGAGAACGTGCAGTCGAGTTTCATCGATCTATCTCAAAACGCCGAAAAGATGTTTGAGGATGGCGTGGTCAACGTGTTTCGTCGGCTGTCCAATAGATACATGACCAATGATGGCTTCCGCATTGGCGACAAGGTGGTGATGACTTGGATGGTTGAGCCAAGTTTTCGGCGCGGTTTGCAGTTGCGCCATGGTCAAGGCGAAGACGAGATCAACGACATCGATCGCGTGTTCAAGACCTTCGACGGAAAGCGCCATGAAGAGCGGGCGTTGTCCTGTGCCATGAATAACGGTATCCAGGACGGCGGATTCTACGAGGACGAATACTTTGCGGCCAAGGCTTACAAAAACGGCAACCTGCACCTGAGATTCAAGCGTGCCGACTTGGTGGCGAAGGTGAATTTGATTATCGCCAAGCGCTACGGCGCCACGATTGGCGATAGGGCATAAATTGTAGTAATTCAGACTTGATCTGACAGGGCGAGGATGTGACGGACAGGTCTTCGGCCATTGCTGCCGTTGGCATCCAGGCTGTCCTATGAACCCTTCTGCAAACTTTTACAGAAAAGATGTTGCACAATCTCGTGAGCTACTGCAATGACTAACTCTACGGCCCATCAATTTGATAAAGGTCACCCATACAAGTCGAAATAACATAGGCAGAAACAGAATCACGTTTGCCCATATCAAGCACGGGGGCTATCATTCGCGACGACCTCAAATCCACGGCAATGCCGAGTAATGACTGTGCACGTTAGCCTCTTCCAACTATGGAAATAATCGACAATATAAACCACCTGCTCGGAGACAATCTGAAGCAGACCATCGCGCCCGGCGCGAAGCTGAAAATTGCAGCATCATGCTTTTCGATTTATGCCTTCGAGGCGTTGAAGCAAGAACTCGAACGCATTGAGTCGCTGGAGTTCATTTTTACCTCTCCGACCTTTGTGCCCAACGAGGTCACAGACAAACTCAATAAAGAACATCGCCAGTACCATATTCCAAAGACTGAGCGCGAGCGCAGTTTTTACGGGAGCGAGTTTGAAATTCAGCTCAAGAACAAACTCACCCAGCGGGCGATTGCCAAGGAATGCGCCGACTGGGTGCGGCGCAAAGCCAGCTTTCGTTCTAATCGTGGCACAGCCCCTATGCAACAGTTCGCCGGAGTCCAATCATCGGGGGAGGCAGCTATTTATATGCCACTCCATGGGTTCACTGCTGTCGATCTCGGCTATCAGCGTGGCGATGCGGTGTCAAATATTGTCAACAAATTCGACGAGCCTGCCCACACCGGGGTTTTTCTGAATCTGTTCGATCAAATATGGAATGATCAGGAAAAGCTGGAAGATGTCACTTCGCGCATCTGCGACCACATCGCCTCGGTGTATCAGGAAAACTCCCCCGAGCGCATTTACTTCCTGATGCTCTACAACATTTTCAACGAGTTCCTTGAAGACCTGAACGAAGATGACTTGCCCAATGACCGCACCGGCTATCAGGATAGCCTGATCTGGCAGAAACTGTTCAACTTCCAGAAAGATGCAGCCACCGGCATCATCAACAAACTGGAAACATTCAACGGCTGTATTCTGGCTGACAGCGTGGGACTCGGAAAAACCTTCACCGCGCTGGCAGTGATTAAATATTACGAGCTGCGCAACCGTTCAGTTCTGGTTCTCTGTCCCAAGAAGCTGGCAGACAATTGGTTGAACTACAACCGCAACCTCACTACCAACATCTTCGCCAAAGACCGTTTTAATTACGACGTGCTGTGTCATACCGACTTGCAACGCACCAGTGGCGAGTCATTCGGCACACCACTCAATCGGATTAACTGGGGAAACTACGACCTGGTTGTCATCGACGAATCGCATAACTTCCGCAATAACGATGCCTTTAAAGACCGCGAGACCCGTTATCAAAAGCTGATGAACGCCGTCATCAAGCAGGGTGTCAAAACAAAAGTTCTGATGCTTTCGGCCACCCCGGTCAACAACCGCTTCAATGACCTGCGCAACCAGCTCGCGCTCGCCTATGAAGGCGACTCGGACAACCTCAACAAGAAACTGCGCACCCAGAAAGACATAGACGAGATTTTCCGTCGGGCGCAACGAGCCTTCAATAACTGGTCAACGTTGCCACCGGAAGAGCGAACCGCCAATGCCATATTGAGCGCACTGGATTTCGATTTTTTCGAGTTGCTCGATAGCGTCACCATTGCCCGTTCCCGCAAGCACATCGAAACTTTTTACGATACCAAGGACATTGGCAAATTCCCCCAGCGCCTCAAGCCGCTGTCCTTCCATTGCCAGCTCACTCATCGCGCTGATGTTATCGGCTTCAACGAAATCTTCAACCAGCTTTCATTGTTGAAGTTGTCTGTGTATGCGCCGGTCAGTTACATTCTGTCGAGCCGCCTCGCCAAGTACGAAGCGCTTTACGATACCCAAGTCGAAGGCGGTAGAGGCAAGCTAAAGCAGGCCGACCGCGAACGCAGCCTGCAAGCGTTGATGACCATCAATCTGCTCAAGCGCCTTGAAAGCTCCGTCCAGTCTTTCCGGCTAACCCTGCAAAAGCTGAAAGACAATCACCTGAACACACTTGAGAAGATCAGGGTGTTCGAGCAGACCGGCAAAGATGCCAGCTTTGCCGATGTTGCCGTTGCCTTTGAAAATGCCGAACCCGATGACGATGAACTCCCTGACATCGACGACGCAAAAATTGGCGGCAAAGTTCAGATCAGTTTGTCCGATATGGACTTGCCATCGTGGAAGCACGATTTATCAGCCGATCTCATGGTGATCGACGCACTACTCACCGAGATGTTCAAGATCACACCGGCTGATGATGCCAAACTCCAGCACCTCAAAACCCAGATCAATAGCAAGTTGGCATCCCCGATCAATCCGGGCAACAAAAAAGTGTTGATCTTTACCGCCTTCGCCGACACCGCTAATTATCTCTACGAACACCTGGCGGAAAGTTTGTGGCAGTCCCACCAAATCCATACCGGCAAAGTCACGGGCAGCGATAGCCCAACATCCACGCTCAAGTCTAATACCCGGCAGGGCTATGACTTCCAATCGTTGCTGACACTCTTTTCACCACGCTCAAAAGAAAAGGCTCTCACCCTTCCCAATGAGCCGCGAGAAATCGACATCCTCATCGGCACCGACTGTATTTCCGAAGGCCAAAACCTTCAGGATTGCGATTATCTGATTAACTACGACATTCACTGGAACCCGGTGCGCATCATCCAGCGCTTCGGGCGAATAGACCGTATCGGCTCGCAAAACGCCAGCATCCAGTTGGTGAACTACTGGCCGGACATTACCCTCGACGAATACATCAACCTCAAGGAACGTGTCGAAAACCGCATGGTCATTGCCGACGTGACGGCGACCGCCGACGACAACGTGCTCAACACCCAGTCCAACGATATTTCTTACCGTAAAGAGCAATTGCGTCGCCTTCAGGAAGAAGTGATTGAAATGGAAGACCTGAAAACCGGCGTCTCCATTACCGACCTTGGCCTCAATGACTTCCGCATGGATTTGTTGAATTACATCAAAGCCAATGGCGACCTGGCCAATGTGCCCACCGGCATGAATGCCGTGGTGCCAGCCGATCCGGCACGGGGATTGCCACCGGGCGTGATGTTCACGCTGCGCAACCGCAATAATGGCGTCAATATCAACCAGCACAACCGCCTGCATCCTTACTACCTGATCTATATCGGCGAAAATGGCAACGTTGTTGCTGACCACACCGAAGTTAAACGCCTGCTCGACTTGGTGCGTAGCGCCTGCAAAGGCCAAAGCCAGCCACTGCCGGAAGTGTGCCGCCTGTTCAACCAGGCGACCGACGATGGGCGCAAGATGAACGTTTATTCCGACCTGCTCGCCCAGGCCATCCGCGCCATGGTGGACTCGAAGGAAGATAAGGACATCGACAGCCTGTTTAGCGGTGGCCGCACCACGGCGCTGGTCAATACCATCGCGGGGCTTGATGATTTTGAGCTGATCGCCTTTCTTGTAGTGCAAGGATGAAGGATGAAGGCGGAAGGATGAAAGACCTCAAGGCGAGGACGAAGGAATTCGCTCTTCGGGTTATACGGCTTTATTCCGCTTTGCCCAAAAGCACAGAGGCTCAGGTTATAGGTAAGCAGATTCTCAGATCGGGAACATCTGTTGGTGCACATTATCGCGAAGGGGTAAGAGCACGCTCTACTGCCGAGTTTGTTAGTAAGCTATCTGGTGGAATGCAAGAACTTGAGGAAACTTCTTACTGGCTTGAGTTACTCGCTGAGGCAAAGATATTTCCGCTAGAAAAGCTCTCTCCCATTATGCAAGAAGCAGATGAGCTGATGGCGATTTTGACGACGTGCGTTAAAAATTCAAAGGCAAAGGATGAAGGTAGAAGGATGAAGGATGTGGAGCGTTCCTCATGAGTTCATCCTTCCACCTTCCACCTTCTTCCTTGGGTTTGAGTTCATACTTCATCCTTCCACCTTCATCCTTGGTCAATCGCGTGGTTCCCAAGAGCAAGATATACGAGCATGGCAAACCCACCCGTGCCGTGCGAGATTGTTTTGTTTCACAGATCAATCAAATCGTCTGGCAATACAAGCTCGCACCCGAAACCATCAATTTGCCAGCGCGCCCCAATGTGCCGGAAATTGAAATCTTCTCGCTTGAGCTGAAAACCCCCGAGGTCAGCGAAGACGTGCTGCGCTGTATTGATAAGGCAATCCCGCTGCCAATCTTCTACAATCTCAACTTCGATGGCCGCATCAAGAGCGTGGCTGCCTACAAGCGCCCCAGTGATGCCGATGCCAGCCGCTGGGTAGTGAATGGCTATTTTGCAAGCCCATGGTTGCCAGCTAATAGCGAACGCTCGGCGCTTCCTGTCGCGCTGGATATGGCCGGGTTATACGAGCAGATGTTAAGACGACTGATGCCGTTCCCGGCACGCTCAGGCGAAATGCTGAAAGACCATGTGGAGCGGCTATCGCAACTCCGTAGCAAACAGACTGAATACAGCAAGCTGGAAACCCGCTTGAATAAAGAAAAGCAGTTCAACCGGAAAGTTGAAATGAACACCCAGCTGCGCAGCATCAAAACCGACATTGAAACCTTGGCGCGATAGACGCGCTGATTACGAGAGAAAATTATGGAAAAGCTCAAGATGCACAGCCCGGACTTCACACAAGAAAATATTGCCAAGCTGGCCGAGTTGTTTCCCAACTGCGTGACTGAATCGGGAGCGGAAGACGGCACGCTAAAACGCGCCATCGACTTCGATCAATTGCGTCAGGAACTGTCCACTTCCATCGTTGAAGGCACGCAGGAACGCTACCAGCTCAACTGGCCGGGCAAGCGTGAGGCTTTGCTGATCGCTAACGCCCCCATCGCCAAGACCCTGCGCCCCTGCCGTGAGGAAAGTGTGGATTTCGATACCACGCAGAACCTGTTTATCGAGGGCGACAACCTGGATGCGCTCAAGCTGTTGCAGGAGACTTACCTTAACAAGGTGAAGATGATCTACATCGATCCGCCATATAACACGGGCAATGACTTTATTTACAAGGACAGTTTTGCCTCTGAGCAAATCGCACATCAGGTCGCATCAGGTGAACGCACAGAAGAAGGTGCGCGCCTCGTTGCCAATCCGGAAGGAAATGGCCGATTCCATTCAAACTGGCTGACTATGATAGCTCCGCGCATTCGCTTGGCGAAAAATATGCTCGCTCAAGATGGAGCCATTTTCGTGTCCTGCGACGAGGGTGAACACCCCCGATTGCGCTTGGCCATGGACGAAATTTTCGGCCAGTCAAATTTTGTGGCCGATATGGTTTGGGCTGCCGGGCGCAAGAACGACTCTAGGCTGGTGTCGGTTTCGCATGAGTACATCGTGTGCTATGCCCGCGATGTCGAGTACCTTCGCGGGAAGCAAGTTACATGGAGGCAACGAAAGAAGGGGCTTGATGAAATTTACGCACAGTATGAGCGTCTGAAGCGCCAGCACGGGCAAGACTATAAGGCGATGACCGAAGGAATGAAGGAATGGTATCGGTCACTCGCTGATAGCCACCTGTCCAAGGCGCATAAACACTACGCGCACGTGGATGCACGTGGAATCTACTTTCCAGACAACATTTCGTGGCCAGGCGGCGGCGGTCCGAAGTATGAGGTGCTGCATCCCACGACCAAAAAAGCTGTAAAGATTCCTTCTCGGGGCTGGATGACCAGCGATCCCAAGCGCATGCAGGAATGGATAGATGATGACCGCGTGCATTTTGGTGAAGATGAAAACGCCGTCCCTTGCATCAAGTCCTATCTGAAAGACAAAGAGCAGCAAACACCATATAGCGTGTTTTATCAAGATGGACGCGCAGCCTCAAAGCGCCTGCGCACGTTGATGGATGGCGATCTATTCGATTTTCCGAAAGACGAGTTGGTGCTTCAGGAAATTGTCGAGATGCTGACCGAAGGCGACGACATCGTTCTCGATTTCTTCGCAGGCTCTTCGACAACAGCACATTCCGTTATGCTGCAAAACGCAACTGACGGCGGTAACCGTAGGTTCGTGATGGTGCAGCTCGATGAGAAAACAGGCGAGGACTCGGCGGCGTTCCAAGCCGGGTTCAAATCCATTCCAGAAGTTAGCCGTGAGCGCATCCGTCGTGCCGGTAAAAAGATCAAAGAGGAAAATGCGGGCAAGGATGGCATAGACCAACTCGACACCGGCTTTCGCGTCCTGAAAATTGACAGCTCCAACATGAAGGACGTGTACTACGCACCCGATGCGGTGCAGCAAGGCGACCTGCTGGAGCAGGTCAACAACATCCGCGAGGATCGCACCCCCGAAGATTTGCTGTTCCAGGTTTTGCTCGATTGGGGCGTGGATTTGGCGTTGCCGATTACGACCGAAACCATCGCCGGCAAGCAAGTGTTCTTCGTTGACAGCAATGCGCTGGCGGCTTGCTTCGAGACTGGCATCAACGAAGAGTTCGTGAAAGCCCTTGCCGCCCGTCACCCCCTGCGGGCGGTGTTCCGCGACTCCGGTTTTGGTAGCGACAGCGTGAAGATCAATATCGAGCAAATCTTTAAGCTCATTTCGCCTACCACTGAAGTGAAGAGCATCTAAGGAGCGGGTGATGGATCAAGCCACATTACAGTCGTTGTTGGCCAGCCTGATTGCTACTTGGGAAAACGAGGTAGTGGAATTTAAGCGTGCGGAAAATGACTACGATACCAACAAAATTGGTGAGTATTTCTCGGCGCTTTCCAACGAAGCCAACTTGCGCAACGTAGAACGTGCCTGGCTGGTGTTTGGTGTGGATAATAAAACCCGTTCGGTTGTTGGAAGCGACTATCGCCAGGATCATGAACGCCTGCATAGCCTGAAAATGCAGATCGCGGCGGAAACCGAGCCCAGCATCACCTTTCGCGACATTCACGAGTTGCAGGCTCCACAAGGGCGCGTTGTGCTGTTCGAGATACCCGCCGCTCCCATGGGCATGCCAATTGGCTGGAAGGGGCATTACTACTCCCGTGCGGGCGAGAGCCTGACGAGCCTGGGGCTGGACAAACAAGATGAAATTCGCAGGCAGATGGGTGCAACGGACTGGTCGGCACAGGTGGTGCAGGGTGCCACGCTGGCGCATTTGGATGCCGGTGCTCTGGCCAGAGCCCGCGAATCGTTTGCAAAGAAATATGCCAACCGTTTCGCGCCTGATGAGGTGATGCGCTGGACGGATAGCACTTTTCTCGACCGCGCAAAGCTGACACAAGATGGGCGGATCACTCGCACAGCGCTGCTGTTGTTGGGCAAGGAAGAATCCACACACCTGTTATCACCTCACCCCGCGCAGATGACTTGGAAGCTGGAGGGGGCAGAGCGTGCTTACCAGCACTTTGGCTCGCCCTTCCTGCTAAATACAACCGCCCTTTACCAGAAGATACGCAACATCCAACTGCGTATCCTGCCGGATGACCAGTTGTTAGCGATTGAGCTGGCTAAATACGACCAGAAAATCGTGCTGGAAGCGTTGCATAACTGTATTGCCCATCAGGACTACACGCGCAATGGCCGCATTATCGTAACGGAGCAACCCGACCGGCTGATTTTCGAAAATGAAGGGGCGTTCTTTGAAGGTGTGCCGACGGACTATTGCACTGGCAACAAGACACCCAGACGCTACCGCAATCCCTTTCTGGCCCAGGCGATGGCTGAACTGAACATGATCGACACTATGGGTTATGGCATTTTCGAGATGCACCTCGGTCAGGCGCGGCGCTATTTCCCAATGCCGGACTACGATTTGAGCGAGCCGCAGGCGGTGAAAATGACGATTCACGGCAGCATTGTTGACCCGGCCTATAGCCGCATGCTGATTCAAAAGACGGATTTGTCGTTGCCGGAGATTTTTGCGCTCGACCGGGTGCAGAAGAAGTTGCCACTGGATGAGGCCATGGTGAAACACTTGCGCCGCGCAAATCTTATAGAGGGGCATAAACCTAACCTTCACGTCTCTGCAATGGTTGCTAACGCGACCGCGTCGAAAGCTGACTATATTCGCACCCGTGCGCAGGATGACGAGTTCTATGCCAAGCTGATTACGGATTACCTGACGAAGTTCAATCAGGCCACGCGCAATGAGATTGATAAGCTGTTGTTGCCTAAACTGAGCGAGGCATTGACCCCAGACCAAAAGGTAACGAAGATCAATAACTTGCTGACCAAAATGAGGCGTAATGAGTTGATCGTTAATGCCGGATCGGATAAGGCTTCTTTATGGAAAATTGCAGAGAAAAAAGAGTAAATCGCAGAGAAAAAAGTGATTAACAATTTGTTCTATTGGTACAAATTATTTTTGTTATGCAGAAGAAAAGCGGCGCATGAAATTAAAATTTAAAAAGCAGCAATACCAGACCAATGCCGTAGATTCGGTGGCGGATTGCTTTGCCGGGCAACCTAACACTACTGGCATTAAATATCGGATCGATCCGGGGAAAGTGGCCGCAGGTGTGCCGCAACAGCGAACCATTCACGGAGAGGATGGCTTCAAAAACGAGGACATCGCGCTAACGCAATCCGCGTTGCTGGAAAATATTCACAGGGTTCAGCAGCGCCAGAATCTGCCGCTTTCTGCTTCGTTGGTCAGCAACAGGGTTTGTCCGATCAATCTTGATGTCGAGATGGAAACCGGCACCGGCAAAACCTATTGCTACGTCAAAACGATGTTCGAGCTTAACCAGCGCTATGGCTGGAGCAAGTTCATCGTGGTGGTGCCCAGCATTGCAATCCGTGAAGGCGTATTCAAGTCGCTGGAGATTACCGCCGAGCATTTTCTGGAAGAGTACAAAAAATGCGCACGCTTCTTCATCTACAACTCCAAGCAGTTGCACAATCTGGAGAGCTTTTCTTCCGATGCGGGCATCAATGTCATGGTGATCAATGTCCAGGCATTTGCGGCACGGGGCGCTGAGAACCGCCGCATTTATGAAGAGCTGGATGATTTTCAGTCCCGCAAACCTATTGACGTTATCAAGAAAAATCGACCGATTTTAATCCTCGATGAACCGCAGAAAATGGAAGGGGCGCAAACCCTGAAGTCGCTGGAAGAGTTCAATGCCTTGATGGTTCTTCGGTATTCAGCCACCCATAAAACCACGCACAATAAAATCCACCGGCTGGATGCGCTGGATGCCTATAACCAGAAGCTGGTGAAGAAGATCGCGGTGCGTGGCATTTCCGTGAAGGGCTTGACTGGCACCAATGCCTATCTGTACCTGGAGTCCATCGAGATTTCCACCAGCAAGCCACCGATAGCCCGTATCGAGCTGGAAATTAAGCAAAACAATGGCATCAAGCGCGTGGTGCGCAAGCTGGGCAAAAACGATAACCTTTTCGATATTTCCGAAGGGCTGGACCAGTACAGGGGCTTTGTCATTGCCGACATCAATGCGCACACGGATACTGTTTCTTTCACCAACGGCGTGGTGATTCTAGCGGGGGAGGCCACGGGCGATGTAAACGAGGCGGCATTGCGGCGCATTCAGATTCGTGAGGCCGTGAAAGCGCACTTTGAAAAAGAACAGTCGCTCTTTCATCAGGGCATCAAGGTGTTGTCGCTGTTCTTCATTGATGAGGTCGCCAAGTACCGGCGCTACGATGAAAACGGTGAAAATCCGGGTGAGTATGCGCAGATATTTGAAGAGGAATACAACCAGCACCTCAATGAAGTGCTGACGCTGGAAGACACGCCCTATAACCGTTACCTGAAAGGGATTCAGGTATCAAGGACGCATGAAGGCTATTTCTCCATCGACAAGAATAAGCGCTTGGTCAATCCAAAAACTGGCGCAAGATCGACGGAAACTGATGATGTCGATGCTTACGATCTGATACTTCGTAAGAAAGAGCAGCTTCTTAAGTTCGAGGAACCGGTGCGTTTCATCTTCTCGCACTCCGCCTTGCGCGAAGGCTGGGATAACCCCAATGTGTTTGTCATCTGCACGCTCAAACACAGCGACAACACAATTTCTCGCCGACAGGAGGTTGGCCGAGGCTTGCGCATATCGGTCAATCAGGACGGCGACCGCATGGATAACCCGGCAACCGTTCACCAGATCAATGTGCTGACTGTGGTTGCCAGCGAAAGCTACAAGGACTTCGTCACTGCACTGCAGCGCGATATTAGCGAGTCGCTGTCTGCGCGCCCGCGCATTGCTGATGAAGAATACTTTACTGGGAAAGTGTTCAAGACGGCCACTGGTGATGTAGTTGTGACGCCGCAAATCGCAAAGCAGATTTACAAGTATCTGCTGAAAAACGATTACACCGACGATAGCGATAAAATCACTCAGGCGTATCACGATGCAAAAACAGAAGGCAAGCTCGCCGATTTACCTGCCGAGCTGTTGCCTTACACTGAACAGGTATTTCAACTGATCGACAGCGTCTTTAGCGATGCGCAGATACCAGGCATTGAGGATGATCGCAAAGGTAAAACGAATCCGTTGAGCGCCAACTTTGAGAAGAAGGAATTCAAGGCGCTTTGGAATCGCATCAATCACAAGGCTGCATACACAGTGCACTTTGAAACGCCGGAACTGATTAAGAAATGCGTAGCCGCGCTGGAAAAAGAACTCAAGGTCAGCCCGCTACAGTACACCATTGTTAAAGGCGAGCAACTCGGCACAGCAACCTATGATGACGTGAAGCAGGGGGAGTCGTTCGAGATCAGTGAGACGAAGACGGAATCCCACAAGAACTCCATTCATTCCGCCGTCAAATATGACTTGATTGGCAAGCTGGCAGAAGAAGCACAACTCACGCGGAGCACCATCGCCAGCATTCTTCAGGGAATCAACGTGGCGGTTTTCAGCCAGTACAAAACCAACCCGGAAGACTTCATCGCCAACGTAGCACGGCTAATCAATGAGCAGAAGGCGACTGTCATCATAGAGAAGTTAAGCTACGACTCAGTCGGGGAGACCTACGGCATAGACATCTTTACCCAGGAAAAACCAAAGGAAGATTTCAGCAAGGCGATCAAGGTTGACCACCATATCTATGATTATGTCTTCACCGATTCAAAGAATGAGCGCACCTTCGTCAGTGAACTCGATACCAGCGCGGAAGTCGTGGTCTATGCCAAGCTACCCAAGGGTTTTTTTATTCCGACGCCAGTCGGCAATTACAACCCTGACTGGGCCATCGCCTTCCATGAGGGCACGGTGAAGCACATCTACTTCATTGCCGAAACCAAAGGCTCCATGTCATCCATGGAGTTGCGGAAAATTGAAGAATGCAAAATCGAGTGCGCCCGGAAGTTCTTCACCAAAATCACCTCCTACCAAGTGAAATACGATGTGGTGGACAGCTACGGCAAGCTGATGGAGTTGGTGAAGTGATGGATTGAAGCTGATTATTGGCTTGAACTTGAATGACTAGGAGAATTTATGTCAACAGTAACGGTATTGGAATCAACCCGTGAAGCGCTAAATCGGATACAGCAATTTGATGCGAAGACCCTCAGCCGTGAAGACGACTTGGGTAAGCAAATGAGTTTTTCAGAGGCAGTTCAACCTGCTGAGGCACTTATTGACATCTATAAGCGAATTCCAATAACAGCGCTTGATGATTTCTCGGATACGCAGTTAAACGCCAATTTGAGACATGTAGGGTATAAAGTGCCAATAGAATTTGAGGCGATTCTCCCTGACCTCCCGCTCCAGCAGGTCTTACGTAGTTGGTTCGCTGGGAATTTCTCAAACTACTAGATTCTGTAGAGGGGTAGCTGAGGCACTATGGACGATAAGTTTTGGAAGCACTGGACAGAACCCAATGGGATGCTGATTACAAATATTCCGATAAATTGGATGTATCTAAATCCTGTTGTCGAGCCAAGGACTGAAGAGCCTCCATATAGTTTTGAGCCTTATGAGGATGCCATTGGCTGTTTCCAACTGAGTTGTTACCCACTGAAAGAATTATCTCCAAACAGAAACGACCAAGCAGGTAGTCTAGTCCGCGAATCGAAATGGATACATAGGCGGATGGACTCTGACGAATTCGACGTCCACATCTACTATGGAGCGATGGAAGATCAGGCCCTAATCGGCAAGTACATCTATAGTCGTGAGCTACGGGGCGATACACAGATTCTTGAACAATTAGAGTTGGTTGATAGAGTTCTTAACCGTATCAAAGTCATACCAGTTAATGACCGATCTCTTGCGGCGAATCTAGATAAGTACGACCGATTTTTAGCATCTCTGGTCGCTTCATATGACCTTCTAGATGCCGCGATTCATTCAGAGAGCTACATTGAGATAGTGGTTATAGCAACAAATCAAATAGACGCCTTCCTACGTCTCTCAATCGTAATTGCGAAACAATTGAGAGATCAGACTGACGACATAGAAGTAAAGTACCTATTCCAAGGCGACAACGAAAAAGGAATACTTGAGAGAAAAATTTTTAGTGAGGCAGTTCAGCTTGGCATTATTGATGTACAAATGTCTGCGAGGCTGAATGATATCTATGACTTTAGGAATAGAGTTATTCATCGATATATCATTTCATTGATTAGAACTCGTGACATCATTCCTGCAGTTGGGGAGCTGCTGGATGCGCAAGAAGAAATTCGCCTAGTACTTCGAGGTCTAGAGGATCGTCAAATAGGCAGGAGCTTTGGTATATATGGTCGTGGATTTAAGCGGCTGGACGGTTATGATGAGGTTGAGATAAAAAGGGCAGAATCAATGGCGAACGACAAGCATGTCCTTGATAGGTTTCGCCGTAAGATTGCTATGGGCTGATCAACATCGGTGAAAGCTAAAGAGAAGAGATTCATATGGATGAGCTAGGGTTCGATTTTAACGAAGCTGCAACGTGGTTCCAGCATCAGCAGGATCATCCCTATGTGTTGGTCAAGCTTACACCTGAGCAGGCTGAGCGGCTCGCAGTCGAAATGGCTATCGCCGTAAGGCGCTGCTACATAACTGATCAGTTACTTACGGAAAGTTCAGCAGCTACGGGACTCCAACAATTTGAGGTATTGGCCTCGAAGCTCCCCGATCCGGGTTCGACGATGGCGGGCGATTTCGGCGAAATCCTTGGCTACTTCTACCAATCAACAAAGGAATTGCCAGCTATTGCAGTTGGGGTCAAGAAATGGCGACTCAAACAGGATAGAACCAAGCCGGCTCCGCGATCCGATGTTGTGCATTTTCTGATGCCAGACCGGCCAAATTCGAGCGTGGGAGACGCGATTTTGTGTGCTGAGGTCAAGCTCAAGTCCACTAACGGCGACTCAACGCCGATTGCGTCTGCAATTGAGGATTGTGCAAAAGACCGTACCAGTCGGCTTGCCAAAACTCTAGTATGGCTTCGTGAGCGCGCAATGACTGAATATCTGGGAGATGTGGATATTCCGTTACTCAATCGATTCATTAATCTAGTCGATCACCCCCCTGCATCGAAGCGATATCGTGCAGTCGCTGTAGTTTGCGCGAGCTTAGTGGATCAGGAGCTTCCATCAGCCCCAAATGTCCCGAGCCCTGATTTTTCACTTCTTGTCATTGCCGTTCCAAATCTTAAACAGATCTATGAGGCTGTGTTCGCTGCGACACACGCTTCGGTGCCGGTGTAACAATGAAAGAGTCGCTTCAAAACTGGATCAATGATGCGGACAGCGTTCGCCACCTGCGATTTTTTTCTATCGCACAGGTGCCAATTCTTCTCGCGCGTATTACGAATCGACCAGAAGATTTTTATATATCGCTTGTGGGGGAGTTGTTCAGATGCATCAGGACCCCGGAGACATCCAGAGCTGATTGGGCACAGCTGGGCAATGCGTTTTTGCAGTTTTCGGCTGAAACTTCAGACGATCAGTTGAGGCAGTATGGGGTGTCCAAGGAAGACTCGATACTTTTTGCGGCGTCAGCATTCTACTTCGGCGACTATCCTGCTTCGGCTTGTTTAACAATGCGACGTGGGACGCGTCCACTTGACAACCAAAGCCTGTACGCAGGCTGCTTTGACTTCCTCGCGAGGCCGATTGAGCTGCGCTCGCAAATTGCGATTGATGCACGTGAATCTCTACGTATCGGCGACTTGCAGAGAATGGATCAATTGGTGGAAAACTCGCAAATCGCTGTGCGTGATGCTTTAAGAGAAGGCCCCATTACTTGGATTGCAGCCACACTCCTTTATCGACTTTTGGCAGGATTCCGCCTGACGAATCTTCGCGCCGTACTCCCCAATGGATATGATGAGGTTTGGACCCCGCTAGTCGAGTCTCTGATAAATCGCCAGCCATCAACATGGGAGTTTTTCCCATCACAGATTGAAGCAATCGTTGGAGGGCTACTTGCCTCTGAAGAAAGCTACTCATTGCAGATGCCGACGGGTGCCGGAAAAACCACTCTCTGCGAGACACTGCTTTATTCGTATCTAAAAAGTCATCCCGTAGATATTGCGATAATGTTGGTGCCTTATAGATCGCTTGCATCTGAGTTGCGCGGCACCTTGGTCCGCCGACTCAACTCTCTTGGCCTCGCCTCAAGGTGCGCTTACGGTGGATCAGTGCCAATTGGCGATGAGCTACACGACCTTGCCAATGTGCGTGCTGTTATTGCCACCCCCGAAGCCTTGTCCGGCTTGCTAGGAGCCGATCCTGACTTCGCTGGGCGCATTGGTTTGATAATTTGTGATGAAGGTCACTTGCTTGATGGTGATGGGCGTGGAATCGGCCTTGAACTGCTATTGGCTCGCATGAGAGCGCGTCCTATCCGACCTATGCGCTTCGTGTTCATTTCAGCGATTGTACCGAACATCGAGGAGATTAATACATGGCTAGGGGGGGGCGATCAGACCGTCATACGTAGCACTTATCGGCCAGCCATTGCTGAATTTGCCGTATTGCGTCCCACAGGTGCTGGAGCTGGCACGGAGATTAGCTTGGCGATGCATCCGCACGAGAATCAGGCTAGGCATTTCAGTATCGACAATTTTCTGGATCGGGTCACCTTCTCATATCGCAATCCAGCAACTGGGCGGCAAAAAACCTATAACTTTAGCTCAATCAAAACGCAGGCCATTGCCACGGCCCGCAAAGTACTGCCGATGGGGGCGACAGCAATTTTCGCTGCAAACAAAAGGGGGAGACAAGGTGCCATTGGTATTGCTGAATCGCTGGTTGAACAACTGCAAATAGAGTTACCGATTCCTAAGCCTATTGATTTCGCTCGCCAAGACGCACTGCAAAAATCCATTACGTATTTGAAAGCAGAGTACGGGCCGAATTGGATTGGTACTCAGTGTGTTCAAAATGGGTTTGTTCTTCATCATGGTGACATCCCGCAGGAGACGCGTGAGATCGTCGAAGCTCTCATCCGCGATCAGGACGTGAAGCTGGTCGTTTGCACGAACACGTTGGCCGAAGGCGTGAACCTTCCGATTCGTACATTGGTACTTTATTCAGTTCAGCGACGGCGCGGTGATGGCCACATACAGAATATGTTGGCGCGCGATATCAAGAATCTTGTTGGTAGGGCCGGAAGAGCAGGCGCGAATACGAAGGGGCTCGTAATTTGCGCCAATCCTGAGCAATGGCAACTTGTAGAACCTGTCGCTTTGCAGGGTGCAGGCGAACCTGTTAGGGGATCGCTCCTCAAATTGATAGAACTGATAACGCAATATCTATCCCGCCATGGCATCGCTTTGAGCAATCAGTTCCTAGAGCAACATTCCATCATTCATCCGTTAATCGATGGGGTGGATTCGACACTATTGGAGCTGCTATCTGCAGAGGTCGGCGACGAAGAGTTTGTTGAACTTGCAACGCAACTCGCCGCACAGACATTCGCCGCACGGCAGCTTCCTGCGGCGTCGACCGTGAATCTACGGTCTGTCTTCGCACTGCGAGCCAGACGCTTGATTGAGCTAAGGGCTGCGGGAAAGACCGTGTGGGCACGTGAAACAGGAGCAAAGGTCCGACTGATCGACTCGGTTGAGCAAGCTCTGCTGCCTTTGCGCGCAGACTGGCAAGCCAATGTCGACCCTCTTTCGGATGATGTTCGAGTTCCAATCTTCCAATGGGCTTGGACACACGCTGATCTTCGTGAGGTCGTTAAACAATGTTTTCGCTTGGACGAGAACGTCGATGTTGAAACGGTCAAGGTCAGATTTTTTGAGATTGCCCGACTCTGGATGGCCGGGGCGCGGTTTCAAGATATTGCGGAAGGGGTGGCGTTACCGATGGATGACGTGCTTGCAATACATGCCCGCGGAATCACTTTCTCGTTGCAGACCTTGGTGGAGCAGGGAATAAGCCTCCTAGCAAAGCGGCTTGAGGCTGATGGAATCGAAATCTCCGAAGGTATTAGGAACTTTCCTGAACACTTGCGTTTCGGTGTGCCAAACGGTGCTGCAAGGTTGCTCGCTACTAGTGGGGTACGGCATCGGAATGCCAGTGTTCAGCTTGGAATCGCCCTGCACAATAGTCATTTTTCCGGAAACCAAGACGAGGCAAAATTAGTTGCGGCCAACTCTCTTAGGCAGTTTGCTATGCGCTGGCGCGAAACCCTAGGTGAGCTTGTGTATCAGAATACGCTTTCAGATATCTCTCATGTCTGACGGATAGTTAGATAGTTTTTTCGAGCCCAATGGGGCTTGGGTTAGATGTTTGAATTGATCAGTGTTTGGTGATAGCTCCAATACTTGACACGCGCCGCTATCCGACACCAGGAAGTACACTCCGGACAGGCCGCGCTGTTTGAGCCAGCGGAACATCTCGTCCCAAGTGGTGTAGCTCTCCGAATCGCCGATCTTCACCCCGAGTATCTCGCGGTAGCCGCTGGCGGTAATGCCATAGGCGATCAGCACCGCCCGTTTGACC
>Ga0210050_1002312_pt1 | contig 18493 bp, 16 predicted proteins | sample CryGey132114_all_FD_185463 | JGI IMG/M metagenome (GOLD analysis project Ga0210050, IMG submission 185463) | Groundwater microbial communities from aquifer - Crystal Geyser CG22_combo_CG10-13_8/21/14_all (SPAdes) (version 2) | ecosystem: Environmental > Aquatic > Deep subsurface > Groundwater ...
GAACGCACAAAACCGCATCCTGACAAAGTAATGGATATCGCGCGGCTTGAGGGGCTCAAGAGCAGCGATTGGTGGCGTCAAGTTGGAGCTGTTGTAGTGCGAGAGGGGGCAATCATTGCACAAGCACACAACACCCACTTGCCAGACGAACAACAACCCTATACCGAAGGAGATGCCCGCGCACATTTTCATAAAGGTGAAGAAATTGAGCTTACCACTGCTATCCATGCCGAGGCAAAACTTATCGGCGAAGCTGCCAAAAATGGCGTGTCACTTGCTGGCTGTGAGCTATATGTGACTGACTTTCCTTGCCCGACTTGTGCCAAACTGATTGCTGCAGCTGGAATTAGCAAGCTTTACTACCAACATGGCTATACGCTACTTGATGGAGAACGGGTACTGAAAAGTGCGGGGGTGGAAATTATTTTTGCTTGACCACCAATACTCCAAAATTATCCCAAAATTTCTACTTTTAAAAGCAAAACCAAGAATAATTTTGGCAACATCCCCCAACAGGTCCTTCTTGAGTTCTAACAATGCTTCCATTAGTTTCGATGCTTCAATCTGAATCGATTTCCTGGAAACACCCTAAGATTAAAATATTCAAGTCAGCTATTTGATTCAAGTTTCCCCAAATCGTATCTCGCTCAAAATCACCACGAAACTCAATGGATCCATTTTTGGCTTGGTATATGGCAATGTTTTTTATGGGTTTATTTTTCTTAAAATGTATATTTGTGGATTATTGAAAACTTGAGCCGCAGTCAGCATGGCTTCCCGTGATTTTTGTATCAACTCATTTTTGACTGAAAATACTTTTCTATTACGTTTAGACATATTTTGTTTGCTCTGCGGCTACTTTAATTCTAAAAACTTCCAGTCTTTCAAGTCATTTGGATTATATTCGTATTTTTCAGAATTGTTATAACGCCAACTTTTCTTTTCTCTGATCACAATTCCACCAAATAACTTTTTGCCTTTCTTGTTCTGCTCTCTAATATATTTCGCCAATCCTTCGGCCCGTTCTTTTGCAGTTTTGGCATAAATACCACCTTTTGTGTCAAAAAGTCCTGTTGTCTCCCATCTTTCATTTGCACAACAAAGTCAACATAGAATGGTAACTCAACACCATTTTCTATGTAAGGAACAGCAAAATATGTTGCATCACTAACTCCATTTTTAAACCACCAACTGACTTGTTTTGCACTTTCAAGAAAATCCATAAAATCTACTTCAACACTACTATCTTCTTCAATAAGTTTTTGTTGCGGACCTTTTTCTGCCGTTTTTGCAAAGTAAGGTTGTATTACAGATTTTTTATAATCTTTCTTCTTGAAAGAAATGTTGTAATTGATAACCTCTGGAACATTCCAAGGTTCTTCATTTTCAACCAGTTTATTTTTTCCTTTACCAATCTTTTCTTGATATAGCTCTTTTGCCCGATTGATAATATCAATAACCGCTTGCCTATTATCTTCTGCCAAGACAACAGCCTGAATTTCAGGCCATCTGTCCTCATCTCTTGAAGCTCCAAAGAAAGCATAAAGAGAACTATTGATTCGCTTAATTGAGCGTGTTTCGGGTGCAAAAGGATCAAGATTATCTCGAACGAACATATCAAAAGCAAACTGCAATTCCGATTCCGTTTTTGGTAGTTTCAAAGTACCAGCTCTTTCAATATCCTTTGCTTCTTTATCAGTATCTATAATGCGACCGCTTGCAATCAGTTTTGTATCAACAATGCTATGTTTAAACGAAACTCTTTTTGCCAAATCCAATTCTTTCGCTGCTTGTTCAAAAATAGGATAAAAATCAGAAGAAAGACGAGTCTCTTCGCGAAAACGCTTTGAATGATGAGAAATAAGATTGATAGCTTTGTACGATTCAATTCTTAAACCTTTATGCACTTTGAAATCAGGTAAAATATCTTTATCAATTCTTGTATCAATATCGGGCAAACTGGTATATAAATATGCTCTGTTTAACTCGTCGCTCCCATAGTGTTTATGCTCTGTCATGCGCATTACACGACCAAGTGTTTGAATTGAGAAGGTGATATTTTGGTCTGTCCATTGTCGGAACAAAACAAGAATTGTTGCACGAGGGCAGTCCCAGCCTAGCGCAATAGCTTGTTTAAACAACATAACTTCAACTTCGTTTTCTGGCTTTTCAATATTATCAAGATTTATTTTTTCGTTGCCAGTTAGGTAAATAGCGAGACGGGGATCATCTTTGCCATAACCAAATTTTGAGAGCAAGCGTAAAACATCTTCTTTTTTATCAGGCACGCCTCGCTTGTTGTCAGGTAATTGAATGAGCAAGAGAGGATTAACTGATGAATTTTCTTTTTTCTCAAGAATTTTTTGTAACTCGTTTCTTTTTTCAATCGCACTTCGTAAAATAAGCTCGTCAGCGGATTCATCGCTTTTTCTTTTGTCTATTACATAATTTTCAAAGCCGTCGTTTACAACAACTTCTTTTTTGATCATTCCTTCTTTCCGAACGTCCTCTATTTTTACAGGAACAATATAATCACTCTTGATTTGTGGGGTAGCAGAAACTTCAATTGTTACTTTTGGTCCAAGTTTTCTGATAATTTCCTGTGATTTATTACTACTTGCCGTATGGTGGCTTTCGTCAATTATCAAAACTATAGTTCTTCCAGCCTCTGTCGTTCGTGCAACCACGATATCCAAATTGTTATCCCGCTCATTGGCGCGGATAATTATCTTGTCCTCATTATTGATGCTTGCCCAGTTCAAAAATAAAATCTCGTTTTGTCTTATTTGACGATTTTCAAGGTCTTGAAAATACGAACAACGCAAGGGAACACCGTGTTCATCGTAATATTTTTTCAAACTATTTCGGCTTTGATCGTGCAGTTTATTTACAGCAATCCAAACAAAGGCAAATTTCTTGCCGTCTATTCGTGCATCAATTAAACGGCGCAAAAAATCAGCCGTCATCAAAGTTTTTCCCGACCCTGTCGGAGATTTGAAGATAACAACCTCGTCATTTTGAGATTCCAAAAGCTCATTGACTTCTGGTTTCAACTTAACAATTGCTTTTTCTTGGTAGTCTTTAAATTCAATCATAATAATTATCTAAATATTTCCTGATACACTTTCAGGATTATTTCTGGTATTGCTTGCAGTACGACCTTATCCGAAACATCAGCAAATTGTGCTGTGTGCGGATCATCTCCAAGTGAAAACACGTAAGTATTTATTGGGACGTCGATTTTCTTGATTGCTTTTTTGTATTCATCAATCGCATCTTCATAGAAAATTATTCCAAGATACCTGTGATCATGGCTTTTCAAGATTTTGTAATCATCAGTTTCTGCAACAGGATCATAAATGCCTTCTTTAATACAAAGCATCTCAGTACACTTATTGACCAGTTTATGTTTGTTTTTGTCAGAAGGTTCAGACTCTACAAAATCGTAAGCAGTAAAATATTTAAGGTTTCCACCAAGTCCTTCAATTTTTTCGCCTTTGTTATTTTTATATCCTTTAATTGCTTTTTGAAGTCTTGGATAACAAATCTTTGTTGAAATATCAGCGTCATTATTGGTACAAAGTATGAATTTTCTATTACCACTATTGGCGTTCATGTCTAAAATTGCATGCCCTGTTGTTCCAGACCCTGCAAAAAAATCTAAAATGGTAATATCATCATCAAACCTTGCAAAGATTTGCTTCATCAGAGGAGTTGGCTTAACTGTATCAAAACCATGATTTGGCCCCACAATATCGCTCAGTTCTTTTTTACCACTTTCTGCAGATCCTGTTTCTTCAAGATGTGACCAGAACGGAATAAAAGATTCTGATTCTTCGTCTTCGGGGTAAACTGCCCTCATCGGTACGCCGTCAACAAGCTCAATTTTATTTTGCTCAACAAGGTCACGAGCTCTGTCTGCTCCAATTTGCCACCTTCTCCCATTTCTTGGTTTAACTCCAAGTATTGGGAATTTCATGGTATCTCTCTTTTTTCGACCATAATCGGTTGCCTCAAGATTTTCAAACCGACATTTACCCAATTTTCCTTTGTGGGGATATTTTTTTAGTGCTTCGCTATAAAGTAAGTTAAAACCGCTAAAATTCATGGCTGATTGCCTACCGTATACAAATACGTATTCTGTTTTTTGCTGTATCATTTTCTTCGCTTTACCTGAATTTGTAGATTTAGTTCTTTTTATCCAAGTGAGACATCCAAGAAAATTCTTTTCATCAAAAATCTCATCGCACAAAAGTTTTAGTTGTGCAAATTCATTGTTATCAATGCTGATAAATATCACTCCATTTTGCTTTAACAGAGGCAAGGTTAATTTTAATCGCTTCTCCATAAAAGACAACCATTTACTGTGGCGATAGGGGTCATCCTTATCAACAAAATTATCGTTATATATAAAATCGTTTTCTCCTGTGTTGTACGGTGGATCAATATAAATAACATCGATCGCTTCTCGGTGAGTAAAGTTTAATACTGCAAGTGAGTGATAATTATCACCCTCTATCAAAATATGGGTCTGGTCATTCTTATCAGAAACAACTTCTTTGCCTTTTACTTCCTTCAAAACAGGGAATGGCTTGCCTGAAACTTCATTTGTAAACATTTCTTCTGGCGTGCGCGCATCAGGATTGATAAGCACATCAATTTTCTCTTGGGGGACATCACGATGCCAAACAAGCCCATATGTGGTTTCCTTGATGCGCTTTAACTCCTTGATAAGCTCATCCTTTAACCAACTATCGTAATTTATATTTTTTTTTGCCATTAATTTTTTTTGATTTCCTATAGGGTATTATATTTCATTTCCCCTTTTAAATTGCGTATAACTAACTTCTATCCGACCCAATCTTAAACCGCACCGGCTGGTATTCAGGGTCATCTCTATCTGGCACCAAAAAATGAGCATGCAAGTGTCGTATTGTGCCAGCTGACAGCTTGGTGTCCCCAAACCGCATCGTCATCGCTCCACCAGGAATTTTCTGTTCCTTTTGAACTGAGCCGAGCAGCGCAAATAAATCGGCGCCCTCTTCTTTGATCAGTTCGTACAAATTCTCGGCATGGCGCTTGAGAATGGCTAGGTAATGCACTTTAGTGTGTTTATACGGCCAAGCATTTGGGGTGAGCGTCCAGTACGCTGTTTCTCGCTCCGTTGCAGCCTTATGATACAAATGCAAATTCTCGCGACAAAACGGACAGTGACCGGCTGCGATTATTTTCTCCATCTCCTCACGCTGGTCATCGTAACGAGCGTTAGAAATATCGACGTGTTTTGTGTTTGAGTTTGTCATACTGTGTTATCCTAAGGCCTGCAGCGCTCGATCAAAAGTCAGTAATTTTGCTTTCTTCTGTCGGGCTAAAATAAGATATGAGGAATCGTAGCATGAAATATTTCTTTCTACTGCCAACTTCAAACATGCAGGAAAATCAACAGGTTTCTCAGGAATACCAAGTTGACTAAACGCTTCATAAAAATCCATTGCTTGCTGTTTAGTGAACCTCTTCCTTACTACCGCCGACCGAAATACATTGAGCACCTCATATGGTAAAAGTGTGGTTGTAAACAGTGCCAGATTCCCGGCAGCATATTGATCAAAGATAGACTCAGGTTCAGCGCTCTTCTCATCTGGCAAAAGAAAAGCAACTACAAAAGATGCATCAACTACAAAAAGCTTTTTAGTACTTTCTACCATCAGCAATAAGTTCTCTAATATTGATATTACGCATCGCATGTTTCTTGAGCTGCGATCTAACACTCCGCATCGCATCGAGAGCGCGAAGCTTTGTTTGATCATACCTCTTTTTTTTGGTAGTAAGATACCGAGATTGCACTGCAGATCTAACGAGATCTCCAACTGAGGTTTTTCGCTCTTCAGCAAGATATGTCAGCTGCTGCCACATGTGTTCTTCGAATAGTATGTTTGTTCTTTTTGATAGCATATGTATGTGTATGTTAGCACATTTTGAGAGTCTGATCCACTTTTTTTAAAAACTGGTTGTATCTTACGAACAAGCATTCATTCAATACTGCTATGATAACAATCATGGGAAAAAAGAATCTTCCATCAAATTTTCGCAAGACTTATTTTGCTAGATTCACAGTTGTGTTTTCTCTTCTCGTCATTGGCTGGCTACTCATCAAGACACTACAAACAATTACATTTCAAAACCAAGAAAAAATGACTCAAGAACCTACCACTACTGCAAGTAGTGTTGCGCCACAAGAACAATGGGAAAAGTACGTCGATGAAGCATTTTCATTCAAGTATCCGGTAAAACATTTTAATGTAACTACTAAAGAAACGATGGGGTGGGCAAAAACATACGTAATAATACAGAGTACTCAAAACAAAGATGACAAGGCAATCATTTTCATTCTTGAAAATCCAACTTCCAGAGAGGGCGGTTCTTCTCATCCAATTACGTCAGCTGAAAACTTATTCAACGCTCCATCAAATCAAGTAAAATTTAAGAGTAAGGATGCGTACGTCATGGTTTATCCTGATGAAATGACCAAAACTGCTCTAAGGACATCTATTGCTTGGATGGAGAACAACCAACTTTGGCGCATAGACATTACTGCCGATGACAAAAACTCGAACGTTGCACTTGAACTTCAGGAGATTATAGAAACTCTAGAATTTTAGAACTATTAAATCGCCACCGGAATGCCTTTAATCCCCGGATGCGGATCATAACTTGACAACTCAAAATCACTGGCTCGAATAGCAAAAATATCGGACGTTTGGTTGGCCAAATGCATGGTAGGAAACGGTCGTGGCTCTCGCTCAAGCATGGTTTTTACTGCTGGCACTTGATCGACATAGATATGAGCATCGGAAATAGTGTGAATAAATTCGTGGGGAACCAAACCCGTCACCTGCGCCACCATCATGAGGAGGGCTGCATACTGCACCATGTTGCTTGGCACCCCAATGGGTAGATCACCAGAGCGCTGGAACATATGCAAAATAAGCTTATTGCCATGCACCAAAAAATGCACCCAGCCATGACATGGACACACCACCACCTTTTGCTGCTTACCTTTGCCACGAATCGTGTATTGGGGAATCCACGGCGAGATAAAATGCGTTTTTAGGTGCGGCAGCTCGCGGATCTGCTCGACAATGTTTTTGAACTGGTTATATGATGTACCTTCACTTGTCGGAAAATCATGAAAGGCAGCGCCGTATGAGCCAGGACCCAGATCACCTGTTTCCAGGCCGCGCTTGTGGCATTTTTCTGGCGTCACCCAAGACGACCACCAAGTTACGCCAAATGATTCGAGCTCTGCCTGTGTACGAGCACCATTGATAAAAGCAATGATTTCGCCAATGGCCTGGCGCCAAATAGTCACGGGGAGACGGTCACTTACCTTGGGTGCCATGTTGCGCTCAGTGATAATCGGAAAGCCGTTGGCAAGCTTAAATCGCATCGGCGGTAAACCAACATAGCTAATCGCATCGGTGCCTGTCTGGGACGTAACTCGCGTGCCTTCGTCGAGGATGAGTTTGAGTCGATCGCGATATTGGTGGTCGGGGACGTACATTGTGCTATTTTTTATAAACTTAATCATGTGTTTTCATATCAAAAAATTAGTATGTATCATCTTCGACAAATAACAAGTGGAAACACATGGCTTATAGAAATATCCAAAACTGGAGTATTGACATCTCACAAGTCATTAATAATCAGATTTTTGCTATAAGTAGTTCCCATACATAAAGAGCTACTACATTAATGGCCAAACACTCTAGCGCAAGCACGCCAGCAGTTTGCCACCACTGCCCCCAGCTGGCACGGATTCTTGCGTTTGCAATAATATTGGCAGCACTGCCAATAGGAGTTAGGTTTCCAGCCACCACTGCCACAGCCAGCAAGGTGAACCATAGCCCCGTTGTTTCCAAACCTTTGTCTCCCAGTGCCAAAATAACTGGTGCTACCACAGCAATGGCAATCACATTATCCATGATAGCAGTCACCACTGCAGCTACGATTACAATCACCAAGCGAAGTAAAATTTGGTTAGCACCAAACATGACAAACAGTTGCTCGGCTATAACATCAGTCACACCAGTGACTTCTAAACCATGCGCAATCCCAAACAAGAAAATTATAAAAAATAAGGTAGTCCAAGGGAGTTGACTCAGTAACACTTCGTTGTGTTTCTTGTAGTTACTACCGATAAAGAGTGTTACTGCAAAAAGGATCATTACAAAAATACCCATTCCATTGGCTGGATCAATACCCAGTAGTCCACTAAGTGGTGAGGCAATAAGTAATCCAACCAGCCCAGCGCCAAACAACCAATGCAGTATCTTGATCGGAATAGGGTTTCCTGCAACAACATGTGACTCTTGGGTTGAGACTGGATCTTCAGTCTCAACAACTTCGTACTGCTCTCGAATTTCATCGAGCACCTCAAAGTCTTCCTTCTCCACTGTTACCGTTTGAAAATCCCTCAGCAGTTTCTGATATCCAAAGCGAACTCTCACTAAAAAGTAACCCAGAGTCAGTAAGCCTGGTACCCATGTAAACTTGATAAAATCAAGAGCAGTAAGACCAGAGATAACAGAAATAGCTATACCAACAGGGTTTCCGAGCGGTAAAAATTGCGAGCCGATATTAGTGGCACTGACCAAGAGTATAACCAGTACCAGCCAGCTTGCTTTAGACAGTTTGAAGACACCTTTTTTGGTAAAGCCAATGATGGCCCTCATTACTGCATACATGAGTACTACCGAGTTTACTTCGTCAATCAAGGCAGCAGAAAAACTACTGAGAACCAATAATATTGCTATGAGTGAAAAACCTTGAAACTGTCGTGGCAGGTACTTTTCAATTAGGTAGTCAAAGTAATCACTGTGGTTGAGAAAGTCTACCCAAGTAAGTAAACCAACTAACTTTATAAATAAAACCCACTCCATTCCTTCAATAAGATGGTGAAAATCTGTTACTCCACCTGCTAAAAGTAGCACTAAACCACCCACAACCAGCGGCAGTCGTTCTTCGCCGTAGATAATAGTGCCCGAAACTGCAGCCGTGAGTCCTGCCAGTGCTATTGCCATACCCATGGTAGGCAATAGCAGATAACTTACACCAAGTACTCCTAATACAATAGTCATCCACAGAAGTAGTTTTTGAAACACTTTTGGCATAACCAACTGAAACTTATCTAGAACCTATATAAAATAAGGTATTATTGTAACTGGCTAACACCAATTGTAAACAACGCCAATTTGCACTAGCAAAAAAGTAACCCAAAACTCTTCGTAAAGCTGCCTTTTTTTTATGTGGAGGAACACGACAATTTTGCTACGAAACCAAAACTTTAAAAGATATACAGGTGATTGTTTTGTATATATTCCTCAACCTGCAAATGTACCAACCCTACAACCAACGCCCCCAGTGCAACTCTTCTGCGCGCCTCTGTTGACGAAATCTCCATAGGCTCCACGCCTGCAATTACCTTTAATTGATCAAACGGTAACTTGGTAATCGGCGAGCCACCCCGCGGATAGACGTACCAATCGAACTCTGCAAAAACCTTGGGAAAACAAGCTGCTTCCAAATCGCAGCCCCAGAGGTGCAACTTGGCGAGTTGATCCGATCCAATGATAAAACTCAGCTTGTGCTGAGGATACTTTGCCGCAAGTTCTCTTAGCGTCCGGTGAGTGAATCCTTCCTTTTTCTGGTCAATCTCGTGCGACTCAATGCGAACGACCTCGCCTCTCTGTTTGTGATCGGTAACCACGAGTGCCAGCATGGCCAACCGATGCTCAGCAGACAACATCTGGGGCTTATCAAACTGCGGATCGTGTACCGCGGCGGGCAAATACCAAACTTCGTCAAATAGCTTTTGTTCTAAAACTGCAGAAACAAGGGCTTGGTGTCCCTTGTGTGGTGGATCAAATGAGCCGCCTAGAATGCCAATGCTGTTCATCTTGATAGATTATCTAGCTGCATCATTCGGGCTGAATTAAGAACTCCGCCTGCTGCTAAAAAGTCTGCGACAAGTAAGAAAAATTCCTGTCGAACACTTTCTATTGGAAATGGTCTAGAAGCAAGTAAGGGAATAAACACATCATCTTTCTCAAGTAAATCCAACATCCCTGGATGAAAAACAATAAGCGTAAGTATTCCGAGTACCCCAGATGCAAAAAGTGCGCCAAGGCAGGGAGCATACTCAGCGTTTATTCTAGCTCGTTCCTTCTCAGTATAAGATTCTCCGCTTGTCATATCCCACTATTTTACTACAACTTTTTTTTCTTAACCGATTTCTTCTTGACTACTGGCTTCTTCTTTGTAAACTTCGCCCGGCGCTCTGCCCTTGCTGCCTGCTGAATCGCCCAGTCTTCCTTAGTCATGGTCTCCCCAACTTCTGGCTTTTTCCAACTTGCCCAGTCACATTTTGGGTACGTACTACAACCAAAAAATGACTTACCCCATCGAGAGTTCTTGACGATTACTTCACCTTTTTGACAAAGTGGACAAACCACACCCGCGACTTTTTCGACAATATTTTCGGTATATTTACACTCGGGAAAACGACTACAGCTCTTGAACTTGCCAAACTTACCACTACGAATCACAATCTCTCCCTGCTCCTGTTTACCACAATCTGGACACATCTCGTCGGTTTTTTCGACTGGAACCTGAACACGCTCTGCCGAGTCAGTTACTTCATCTATTCGCTTATGAAATGGCTTATAAAAAGCCCCAACTACGGCTCGCCACTCTTTCTCACCACGGGCGATGCGATCAAGATCTTCTTCCATCTCAGCTGTGAATTGATACTCCATAAATACCGGGAAGTGCTCTTTGAGAAAATCGGCGACAGTAATACCAACCGGACTAGCAAAAAATCGCTTATCGGTCCGCTCCACATAGCCCCGATCAACGATTACAGAGATAATACTAGCATAGGTGCTCGGTCTACCGATGCCTCGTTTTTCTAGTTCTTTGACAAGTGAGGCATCGTTGTACCGAGCTGGTGGTTGGGTAAATTTCTGAGTTGCAGTGTGTTTCTGATACAACAACGCTTTGCCTTTATCCAAATCTGGCAGTGGCGCGTCATCGCCGGCTGGTAGCAAGCTACGCCAGCCAGGGAATTTGAGAATTGAGCCTGTTGTTTTGAGTGTTGCTGTTTTGAAAGAAGTCACTACTGCAGGTGTAAGTGTGATTGAAACGCTTGTTTGATCATAACGCGCTTGTGTCATTTGGCTTGCTACAAATCTGCGCCAGATTAAATCGTACAGCTTGGCATGCTGCTGTGTAAGTCTGCCGCCGACAATATCTCTGCTTAGTTTAGATACACCAGTAACCCTAATTGCCTCGTGCGCTTCCTGCGCATTTTTACTCTTGGAGCGAAATACTTGGGGTTTGGCTGGCAAATACTCTGGCGCAAAGTTTTTGGCAATGTACTCACGAGCCATTGCTAGGGCCTGGGTGGACAAATTGAACGAATCGGTACGGTGATAGGTAATCAAGCCTTCTTCATAGAGTTGCTGGGCAATACGCATCGTCTGCTTACTGCTCCATCCCAGACGATTGGCGGCTGCTTGCTGCAAGGTAGAGGTAGAAAACGGCGGATAACTAGAATTTTTTCGTTCCTTTTTTTCAACTTCCATCACCTCATATGTAGCACTGGGGATGGCGGCTACTAAGTCGATAGTATCCGCTTCTTTGCTTGGCGAGTACATTTTGCCATCTATCGCTGTCACATGCGTCGAAAAACCCTCATCCTTTGCACCTGCTGCCAAAACTACAACTACTTCCCAATACTCGTCGGGCTTGAAGGTGGTGATTTTTTTTTCTCGCTCGACTATCAATCGAAGCGCTACTGATTGCACCCGCCCTGCCGAGAGTCCGCGTCGAATCTTGCGCCAGAGAACAGGAGAAACTTCGTATCCTACCAGCCTGTCAACAATCCTACGTGCCTGCTGGGCATGTACCAAACTCATATTAAGCTGCACAGGATCCCTGATTGCTGCCAGTACCGCTGGCTTGGTAATCTCAAAAAAACTCGCCCGCTGAAAGGCAGGCGATAGCTTTTTCTTTTTGAGACTTTCGAGTAAAATTTCTCGGACATGCCATGCAATAGCCTCTCCTTCTCGATCAGGGTCAGTGGCCAAAACAATATTGTCTGCTTTGGCTGCCTCTGTTTTGAGCTGTGATAATACCTTTCTTTTATCTTTGGAAACAACGTATTTTGGTTCAAAATCTGCCTCGATATCGACACCCATCTCTGATTTTGGCAAATCACGGACGTGGCCAACCGAAGCCAAAACTTGGTACTCGCTCCCAAGATATCCCGATAGCTTTCGTGCTTTGGTTGGTGATTCGACAATGATTAACTGCATAAACAATACCGGTGACTATACTACACCACTGAGAAACTGGCTAATAACAAATACTGACTTTTTCACCTTTTCTATCTATATATCCACCCAATTCAAGTTTGGTCAAACAAGCTTGATATGCTGCAAACGAACACGAAAGCTGCGCAAACAAATCCTCATTTTGTTGTGGTCCTGTCTGAAGAACTGCAATAATCTTCTGTTCCAGCTTGCCCACTGGTCCCTCGCTCTTCGTTGATGCAGGAAGATTCTCTCCGGTTGCTTCCATACCCAACTCAGTCAAAATATCGTTGGCAGAACTCACCAAAACAGCTCCTTCGTTGATCAACCACTTGGTGCCCTCAGAGTACGGACTCTGAATTGGCCCGGGCACTGCGCAAACAGATCTTCCAGACTCAAGGGCAAACTGTGCAGTGGTATGGCTGCCACTTCGTTTGGCGGCTTCTGTCACCACTACCGCCAAACTCATACCAGCCACAATACTATTACGAGCAATAAAATTCCCCTTGGTTGGCCTCGTAGCTGGCGGATACTCACTTATAATCGTCCCTCCCTTGGTTAAAATCTGGTCTACAATCGCATCCTGCGAAGCGGGATACATATAGTCAAAACCAAAACCAAGCACTGCCACGGTATGAGCATTTGCAGCCAATGCAGCCAAGTGTGCCACTGTATCAACGCCATACATACAGCCAGAAACTATCGTCGCTCCTGCCTGACACAGCTGCTTAGTTATCTCGGTCGTAACCGAACAACCATAGCTTGTCACCCGACGCGTCCCTACCACCGCAACCGGCAAAAGCGGACAAGAGTTGAGTGGAGCCCCTTTGGCAAAAAGTAACACCGGTGGTCGCTCACTTTGAGCCAAAAGCTGTGGATACTGACTAGATCCTATAACTATAACCCGAATTGATTTCTCTTTAAGTTTCTCTAAAAAACCGTATATTTCTTGTTCTTTTTTTGTTTTTTGGATTGCTATAAACAATTTTTCTGAAATTGGAATTTTTTGTTGTAGTGAAGGTTCTGCTACCCAAAAATTACTCCAACTCCAACCGTGTTTTTTTTGGCTATAAAAAATCTTAGCAAGAGTGCTTCGACCAACTCCAGGCACTAATGTGAGTGCAACTAAATTGGCAGCAATCGATTCGGTATGCATGCAATTCTTAGCCTACAAAAATTGCATGACTTGAAGCGTAGTACAATGAGTCATTTGCTAAAAAAATACCTTGGATTGCTGCTGCTGCACTACCTTCGCCTGATAGCACGGCTCAAGTTGGCGCGGTGGCGACCACACATCATCGGTATAACTGGCTCAGCTGGCAAAACCAGCACGATGGCGGCGGTTGCTGCTGTTCTAGCAGACTCGCACCAGGTAAAAACAAGCGAAAAAGCCAACTCAGAGAGTGGTATTCCGCTCAATATTCTTGGTCTCTACCCCAAGCTGTACACAACTAAAGATTGGCTCAGCTTGGGAGTAGCTGCAATACCAGCGCCTTTTCGTCCTACGCCAATAGCCGACACATATGTGGTAGAACTTGGTATAGACGGACCAACCTCACCCAAAAATATGTCTTTTCATCTCGGTCTCGTTCATCCAGAGATTGGCGTTTTTACTGCAGTGAACACTGTGCATGGCCAGTACTTCGAATCCTGGCTGCAATCCCAAGGCATTGTCCCCAATCGCAACAACGTCCTGGCTGCAATAGCAGAAGAAAAAGGCAAACTCATCACCAAGCTACCAAAAAGCGGCGCTGCCATCCTCAACGCAGACGAGCCATACATTGCAAAATATGCCAGAAAAACACGAGCCACTATCTATACATTTGGGAGTAAAAAATCTGCCACTGTCCAGCTACTCGAGACTACGCATAGCAGTAGAGGCACCACCTTCTCGTTTTCTACCAAAGACGCAATTGGCAACGTCAACTTCCCCCAGTATCTGCTACCTGCTCACTTTGGCATGAGCTTTGCAGCCGCGCTCTGCGTCGGCCTACACTCTAACCTCTCGCTATCATCTGCCTGTCGCTCACTCAAAAAAAACTTTGTCCTGCCACCTGGTAGAGCTACGCTTATCGAGGGTAAGCACAACACGACCATCCTCGATAGCTCATACAACTCTTCCCCCGAACCTTTGATTGATTTTTTAGAACTGCTGAAAGAAATACCAGGCAAAAGAAAAATTGCTTTGCTTGGAGACATCCGTGAGCTCGGTAGTGCCAGCGCAAGCGAGCACCAACGCGTTGGCAAGATAGCTGTCGCAACATGCGAGGTGGCGTTTTTGGTTGGGCCAGCCATGCACGCCCACGTCTTGCCACTCTTTCAAAAGACCAAAAAACCTGCCTTTGTCTGTAGCTCTGCTATTGATGCGGCAGAGAAGCTCGAGGATTACTTGCAACCAGGAGACACGCTACTGGTAAAAGGATCGCAAAACACTTTGTTGCTCGAGATTGCTATCGAACGCCTGATGTTGCATCCAGAGCAAGCAGAAGCCATTCTCTGTCGGCGGGGGAAGTTTTGGGATAGGGAGCGGAGAAAACTCCAATCAAAAGTCAAGATCTTTCAGTAAATTTTGCCACGCTTTGATATCTGCAAGAATCTTTGACACTGGCACAATAGAAGAGCTGACTACCACCGTCCCGTCACTGCTCAATAATAGTGCAAGATTTGCCATTATAAGTTTGCCAAGAGATTCTCTATGTGGAAAACTTATGCCTGGTATTGTTTTCTGTTTTTCAGCAGTGTAAGCCTGGCCACTCATCGTAAGAGCTGCAAGCGCTTCCTCCCTTGATCCAAATGGACACTCCTTGCTTTGCAGATAACTGCCAAGGTATGTATTCAATTCCTTCTGTCTTGTCACCATAACCTGCTCATACACACCAACTTGCCCAAGCTTTGCTGTCTTAATTTCGGACGCAATCCTCTGATTTTCTAATCCCAAAACAGCATTGGCTTGAACCGTTATTTTCAACAAATCAATCTTTGTTTTTATGTGACCAGACAAATCAGTGATACCTTGTGACGTTTCGTCACCAGACAAAAAAACAAGCAGTTCGCGTCTGGTGTGATCGGGCTGCAAGTATCCCATCTCAAGAACCTTGGCTTGCTGAGTAGTCTTGCTAGCATCAAACGGCTCGAGTTGGTTGGTAATTTCATCTGCATCTCCAAAACCGTCGGAACCTAAAAGGGGAGCAATAAACGCAGCATCATTATCATTGATTGAGCTTGTAATTTCTCCCCATTTTTTCATTGCTGCTTCTAACTGATCTTGAAACTTTTTGACACGTTCGTTCTCAGCCTGCGCCCACTTCCTTGCCCTTTGCCACAACCAAAACAACTTTTTTACCTGTAAATTGTATTTTTCAATTTGTTCTCGTTCTGATCGAGTTCTTTTTTTAAAATCATCTTCAGACTCGTTTTGATTCTGTGGAGGAATTTCGGGAGGTAGAACAGAAAGATTAAAACTCTGAAGCTCTGAATTTTCTGGCTGTTTTCCTTGTTTTGTGTCCAAAAAAGAGTCCGGGGAACCAGGGTTGAGACAACCAAAAAGCATGTTGTGACTACCGTCAAATTGACGCAATAAATGATCAAGATTGCGCATTGCCATACTGTGATTTGAGCCAACAAAAACGTGCCGAAGACGAGGAAGCACCCCAATTCTTTCTAGCTGTAAATTTTCTGGGAGAGTACGCCATACTTCATTCAAAGCAGCTAACAAAAAACCCTGTTGTAGTGTTGGCATGCCAACATCATCAAGACTTGCTTTAAAGTTTTCAAACGCGCGATCACTTCTTTTTGGATCTAAAAGCAAACCAAAAAAAGCTTCTAACTTCTTTTGAAGTGCCAAAAGAGTTTCTGGCAATAAATCTAAAGGTTGAGGAGAAATTACTGTCTCTGTATACAAACTCATTTGTCTCCTTCTCCTGTACCAGCCTCCATCCATTCTAACAGCTTCGCCACCACTGGTGCCGCATCACGACTTCCCTCACGGAATGGCTCGACCTCATCACTCTCTACCAATACAGTAAAAGCCAATGTGTCCGGCAGACCATGAGCTTGCACTTGCGCTTGCCACTTGGTGTGTAGAGTCACTTCCGCCGAATCTGTTGCAGTCGCAACTGCTGTCTCAAGAGCAGCGCGGATTGACTTCGTTCCTACAACTGCAGTAAACCATGCGTGCGTTTTTTTATGTCCATTCTCGGTATTACCGCCAAACTCAGCTGTACCTGTCTTGCACGCAATTGCACCAAGTTTCACCGCCTCAAACCCACCCAGTTCTGGCTGTCTGTGTGTTTGATTGTAAGCAAAGAGCGGAAACGCTGTCCCACCGCTGCTACACGCGTCGAGCATGCCGTCGAGTACTAAATCGAGCGTTGCTTGTCGTACGCCCAGCCCTTCGCACTGTTGATTAGTTTGTAACACTGTGGGAGGACAATGCACACCCTTGTTGGCAATACTCGCAGTCATTTGGGAAACCTGCAATGGCGTAACCAAAAGCAAACCTTGGCCGATGCCAAAGTGATACGTGTTACCCAAAAACCAGCGCTCACCTAGTTGCTGTTCCTTCCACTTTGGATCGGGCACCAGACCAGCTGCTTCGCCACTCAACTCCACTTTTGTCCGTTCCCCATAACCAAAAAGACGCGCAAATTCTGCCAAACGATCTGGCCCAATCGCCTCGGCTGCTTTATAAAAATAAATGTCGTTACTACGAGCCAATGCTCGCTGCAGCGACAATGTTCCTTCGGTACGGCCGTACTGTGAGTAGTACCAATTGGCAAAATCAAAATCATTGACGCTCAATACACCAGTATCCTCGACCGTAGTCGTAGCAGTAATGGCACCAGTCTCGATTCCTGCGACAGCAGTCACTAGCTTGAAAACAGAACCTGGAGGATAGGCACCAGCAATGGCTCGGTTAAAAAAAAGATTCTTGGGATGTGAGACGATTGAACGGACTGCCTCGCGTCGCTCTTTCTCTGCTTTGGCGTCGAGTCCTGTCTTTGAAAACAAGTTTGGATCAAAGCTGGGAGAACTGATAAGCGTCAATATCTGTCCAGTTTTTGGATCACTAATAATCACACTGCCCTCTAGATCTCCCATTATTTCTGTCGCCATACTCGAGAGATACGGATCGAGCGATGTCTTAATAGTTTGGCCTGATTCTCCCACTATACTTTGCTCAACTGCAAGGCGGCGACCTTGGGCATTGATCGTATAGCGAGTTACTCCCGTTTTTCCCCGCACTCGTTTTTCAAATGACTTCTCAAGACCAAACTTGCCAATACTGTCGCTCGGCAATAAATCTGGCTCTGCTTGGAGATCCTCGACAGAAACAGAGCTTGTATACCCAAGTGTGTGCGCAAATGAAGTACCGTAAGGATATGAGCGCTCCATACCGATGACAAGCTCACTTGATCCCATCGCCGTAGTGGCAAATGCCAATGCCTCTGGGGCAGAAATTCTCGTAGCTGACGCAAAAAGCTTGGTCGCGTCACGCAAAAAGTAGGTTGGCGCATTAAATGCTATTGCTTCGCCATATCTATCCAAAAAAACACCTCTGCGACGAGCTGTGATCTCCTGAAATGATTTGTTATCTTCTGATAGTTCAAAAAACTCTTGACCACGTACCAACTGTAAGTCGATCAAACGTAGGCTCAAAAGCGAAAACACAAATACAAGTAAACCAACAAGAATGCGGTATTTCTGGAGCGAGAGAGTTTTATTTTGTTTCATAGACGCAAACGCTTTTGTAGCAAAACTTGACCCAACTGCTTGCGACTCGCTGGAGAAACTACAAGCAACACAACAAGCACCAGCAAAATTTGCCAAATAACCACAATTGCACTGCGATAAGCAGAAAAAATCAAGGCCAAAAATAACACAACAACTCCTATCACTACCGTAGGCCATCCTTGCCTATAGCTCTTCTCGGCAAACCAAAAACTACAAAGCAAAAATATAAAAACACCAAACCAAGAAAGTGAAAAAAGCACGGCAATCATAAATGAAATTGCAATAGCCATCAGCAACCGATGGTGCCATGCTTGTGAAAAAAACCAAATCGAACACAACACAACTGTTAACACTGGTGCACCAAGCGGGTACTCCAGCACGGCAATAAC
>Ga0210050_1002316_pt1 | contig 18473 bp, 21 predicted proteins | sample CryGey132114_all_FD_185463 | JGI IMG/M metagenome (GOLD analysis project Ga0210050, IMG submission 185463) | Groundwater microbial communities from aquifer - Crystal Geyser CG22_combo_CG10-13_8/21/14_all (SPAdes) (version 2) | ecosystem: Environmental > Aquatic > Deep subsurface > Groundwater ...
ATTCTCTTTGCTATCAAACTTACTTTTTATTTCTTCAGTGGAAACTTTTTTGACCATAAATATATAATTAGTTATTAAAGGTTAGAACAAGCCGAGATACTTGCTTTGATTATTATAGCAAATATTATCCCCTACACATCGCGCGTGGTGGCGCGGTAGGAATACAAAGCGCCTCCTCCTTGAAATAAACTAAATATTATTTGAAAGATTTTCTCTATCAGCCCTACCAGAATATAAACTTTCTTCTCTGCCGATTAGGGTTGTGTGAAAATATTTATATACTTCATACGGAGTATTGATATGAAGTAGTTTATCAAAAGCCGTTCGAGTGCCAGTTCTTTGATTGGCCCCGGTTCCACTTTGCACAGTTTCTATCTTTCCAGTATCAATATTGATCGTGCCCACCCCGAATATTTTATCTATCAATCCAACATTGACATTTACGGTTCTTATTTGAGTAAAGTAAATTGAATTAAAGTCAGTTCCGATAATCCCAGATCTAATCAGAACTCTTTTATTGGTGATGATATACACTTTTACCAAATTCATAAAAAATCCAAGCAAGGGAGACAATACTCCGACCCCGAGAAATATCAAACCCAGAGTTGAACCTGATAAAGTCTTTGCGACACCATTTGAAGTATAATCAATGGTGTTTTTTGAAAATAGAAAAAACGATATGCCCAACACCACTATTAGCGAAAACGCCAAACTAAAATACATTACTTTTCTACTAACAACCCCCTGCCAAACTATTTGTTCTTGCGGTTCTAAAACAGAATTTATTTCTTTTTGATTCATGTGCAAGATTTAAATTAATTTATAGTTTTAAAGAAAGGGGTCGGCTGTTGCGTTGAACATGTAATTTTTTGCCCGGAAGACGTGGTTACGGTAGATTGCGAAACAGAGCTAGATGAATCAGCAGAGAAGTGAAACTCACCACCACCCGTATTTCCGTTCTTTTGGTCTCCCAAATATGAGGCAATTACGCTACCGCTAGCTACGCAAGTGGTTGGTAAACCAATAACCCCTTTGAAACTATCATTCATTGTTTTTAATTGAGCATCAATTTCAGCATTGGATGAACCGTCTGCCAAAGCTTTTGAGCGTCCTTCCATGGTAAGACTCAAGGACACGCTCACAACAGAAGAAATCACGGTACAGCTATTGCTCGATTTTTTAATCTCGTATTGTGTTCTTCCAGAATTCAGAAGTCCTGGGATTATGGGGTTGGGAACATTATTATAACTGACTGCTCCGCTTGCAGACTGACACTGGTTAGCGGCCGATATTAGACACGACCAGTTGTTATCGCAGTTTAACTTTGTAGCAATGTTTGTGGGTACAGAAGTATTGGGAGTCGTAGTTTTTGCTGGTTCTGTTTTTTGTGGTTCCGGCACTCTAGGTTGAGTATTGGTATTGTCGACTTGATTGGTTGATTGAGAGTTTGGGAGATTTTCAATACTCTCCTTGTGTTTTGCTTCCTGTTGCTTGTCTTTATAAACGACATACCCTCCTCCCGCTACCCCTATACCTAAAACCACTAAAATAATAATAATCAACGGTGCAAAACCTTTTTGATATTTCATATGTCAATAATTATACCGTTAAACATATTGAGAAACGAAGGTTATCCACACCCGCTTTCTTAATTCCAACAATGTTTCGTTTGGTGGTGTCATTATAACATTCGCACGAACCTGTTTCCAACAAAACCCCTGACTTCGCACGCGCGGAGGATGGGTCTGTTTCTTCGGCAAATCAAATTTGGTGGTGTCTTTACAAAAAAGCTAGAACTCATTTCCGACAGGGCAATGACTGACCCCCTCCTGCCGAGCCGTCCGAGCGTGAAAGCCTCGCCGCACCGCCCGAATACTTGGAGGGCGGAACACAGCAGAAACATTTTCTTTTCCTTAATTGAAAAAATTTCAAGGGCACACGCAAAAGGAAAAATTGTAAAGAAAATGTTTCTGCGAGGTTACCGCCGGAGCGATAGCGGAGGCGGTCGGCGGGGCGACTAATTCAATTTGGTGGTGTTATTCTAGCATTTGCGCGAACCTTTTTTGAAAGAAATTCGGACGAGGCAGGGCGAAACATTTGACTGGGGATATGGATTCGCCCTGCCGAGTCCGCATTAGTTTTCAGGATTTTCCGCAAAATGGGTTCTGACTTTTTAAAACAAACACCACAAAATTTGATTTGACGAAGAAGTTGCCTCGGGGCTTCGCCCCTCGTCAAATCTGAAATGGTGGACTTGGTATCAAACCGGTGGAACGACATATTGCGAGAATTGTCCGAGTGGAATCAACTCAAGATCGCTCACGAAGCCCAGCTTGCTACCCGATAATGCCATTTTATCAGATTTTGCGCCCTTGTGCATGGAACTAACCGGAACTGACCTTAACTGACCGGTTTTCACCCACTGTTTGCCCTCGTGGCGAGCTTTGTATGAGGGTAAGAGTTTGGCCACCTATTGCGAACCGGTCGAGCCGTAATGCCAAATTTGAGAGCCTGGGACGATTTGCTTAACTCGAGCAATGTTAAGCAAATTATGCCGAGTTATAATTGCTTAACTTTTAGCTCCGTTCGAACCAAGTTTCTTTTCTTCCTCAATGTCCTCTCCTGCACACTGCATCAAAGTATCAAAATAGCCGGTAAGATTGAACGCCGCGTCGTGCAACTCCTGATCGGTCAGATCGGCATTAAAATCTTCCTTGAATATTTTCCTCAATTTATCGAGGCTTTCTTGTGAGAATTTCATAATAGTTTAAAGACTCTCTTCAATCTCAACGGCATCATCTTCGTCCACGCCCAAGTCATCCATAATCTCCTGCACACGCTCGGCCGTGTCCTGATCGAGATCATGACTTTCCATAAGCTCCTTTACGTCCTCATCCGGAGCTTCGTTGGTTGTATTGTTTTCAATTGGATTGTCAGTGCTCATGTTATTTCATGCCTTGCTTCTCATGATGTTCTAATAATTTCTCGGCCGGAGAGATACCGCCAAGTACCTCGTGCGGAAAGTAATTCCAGGCATCGGTTACCAGCTCGAGCACATTGCTCAATTCCGAAGCATCTCCTCCACGATCGAACATCGCCACGACTTTCATCATGTCGTCGTTGTCCTCTTCGTGAAAAATGGCGTCCCGGACATGATCCAAGGTAAAATCACTCTCGGTCTCTTTAAGCGTTTCCTCGAGCTCCTGCTCGATCTCTTTCCGCCGCTCAAGAATTTGTTGTTTTGATTCGATTTCCATATTAGCTCGCTAACGCATCAGACAAGATCATCACTTCTCGGCCCTTGCGAGGTTTGTAAGCATTGTAATTCAAAGAAAAGTTAACAATTTTCCGATCGGGATAGAGCGATTTAATTTCTTTCTTATTATCATAAGTTAAAAGCCAAAACGCATCAGGAGTACCATTTAACTTTTTAGCTAGAGCCTCGTGGTCTTCATTTTTATAATGGTTCAGATAAAGTGTTGCACCTTTTTCAAAATAAGGTGGATCAAGATATATAAATGCGTTCTTTTTATTCAAATACTCACTAATCAATCGAAGTCCGTCCTTATTAAAAATTGATATTTTATCTTTATAGAGAGCTATATGCTGTATTCGTTCTATCAAAGTGTCTTTGTTAAATCTGGCATCAATTTTATATTTACTTTTTTGTTTTAAGCCTCCGATGGGTCCGCCACCCAAAATGCCAGATGTATTAGTTCTGTTAAGGAAAAAGGTGGCAAAACCGAGATCAAAAAGGTTGGCTTTCGGGTCATTATAAATGGCTTTTTGTTTTTTCCATTCGCTAATGGTTACAGGAGTTGTTTTTATCTTTTTTATAAATTTGGCGGAACTAAATACGGATGACTTCCAGAAAGCATAAATGGCCTTATCCAGATCATTTATCACAATGTGTTCGACTCTACCAAGCAATAACAAAGCCAGGGCAGCGCCAGCACCACCGGCAAACGGTTCAATATATGTTATTTTCCCTAAACTATTATCTTCAATAATCTTTTCAAAAAATGGCAAAAGCGAAGTCTTTCCCCCAGGATAGCGAAGGGGGCTGTGGTAGTTTTTCCGACTTTTGCTGGTTATTATTTTCATTTGCTTTTCTTCTTTTTAACCGTTACGAAAGAACCCCACAGTGCCACAAAGAAACTGTCGAGGTTCTCCCAATATTTCTTTAACTCGGATGGTATTGGCGATGTTTTATAATCATGGACAAAATCATGGAATGTTTCGACTGAAAGTATGCTGTTATTATCTTTTGTCGCTACTCTTCTCATATTCTTAAATTTAACTTTATTCTTTACTTTTTTAAATTCTTCTGGCGTAGGTGTTTTATTGCCTTCTTCGGAAAGGCGACGTAGAGCGATAGCATCTTCAAGATGATCGACGACTTTCAATATTTTCCCTGCCAACTTTGTATCATCTTTTATTTTCAATTTGTGGGTATCAATATAGCAATCGATCGAACATTCCATAAAGACACGGAAAAGAACCGCTACGGCATTTGGGGCATTGTCTACCTCAATTTTCTTTCTCAACTCATCGTAAATATCGTTAATCCGAAAACTTTGAATATAAATTGATGAGTTTATTAAATACTTCCGTTCGCTGGAAAGTTGATTGCTTTTTGTTCTAGCAGGAGTGAGGAGTACCTGTTCTCCAAATAATGTTTCCTTTGTGCTTTTCTGTATTTCTTTATCAACACGAGACGCATCCTTAACTTGCAAACCAGCAATATAGTTCTCTATCGCTCTTGTCTTATTGAGTGAGCGTGAGTCAACACCTTCACCGTTGAAGTCTTTTTTTGTCCAAACGTTATATGTAATTACTTTCAGTAAATTGTTAAATTTTTTCTGGTCTTTAATGCCGATAGTGCCACTTTCTGAAACCTCATACCCTAACTTTTTACGAGCGACCGCAGTGTCCACTACACGATAAAAAGTGGTAACAAACCCCTTGCTAAGCACTGCTTCTTTAATAGAATCAGGCAAAGGAAGTTTCTTAACGGCGCTAGCCAATTCAACCCGAAGAATATCCTTACTACCACCATGAGAACGGCGTACTGCAAAATTTCTACGTTCAGGCTCACCCCAACTAACTTCGTTATTTCCTCTGTTATGTTTCCTATCTACAAAACGTAGCCCCTCATCTTTTATTGCGGTAACATTCGCCTCAAGCTTGAAGGAATCTTTAATTTTTGTTTGCTTTTGTAAACTCTCGAAGAGAGTTTTTAATGATGAATTACTGGTCAGTGATGGATTGAGTAGCAACTTATACACAATCAGACGACGGTTACCCTCCAAAACAATATTCTTCCCTTTGTATTGAAAAACAACTATTTTTTCCAGCTGAGGAAGATCAAACTCTTTTGCAACCTCTTTCGCGAAAGACTCGATTTTGAATTCCTTCTTTCGTAAGAAATACTCTATAAGTTCGGATTCGTTTTTACTAAAGTACTCTTCCGGAAATCGAGGATTTTCATCCCAAAGTGCGAGGTTCTTAATTGCTATTTCTTTTTTATTCCATTTTGAAGTTTGAGTAATCATAATCGTAAATTTATTTTATCAAAATTTAAGACATCATTCGACTTTTTTCCGGCTATCATTAAGCATAAACATTCACCTTCTCGTCCACATAGTTGTCGTAAACGTGGAAATACACTTTCTGCGTTCGATCTTCGCAGTCGGGATCGGTATATGTCGGTTCCGGAAGCTCGTCATATAGCATGTCGCGGATTGTGATCTTTACGTCGGCTCGGGTTTCTTCTTTCCTCTTCCAGTCCAGCACAAGTTTTTCTTGTTTCAGCCGAGCCAGTAGTTCTTTAGCCACCTTTTTAACCTGATCAACTTCACTTGGATTCAGATTCTCTTTTCGGAGAATGTCGAATACAGCCAACTCTTCTTCGGTAAGATTTTCGGAAACAGCGCGGCGATCCTCTTCGCTCAATTCCTTCGCCAGTACTACTAACTGGTCAAAAAAAGCATCAAGATCATGGGATCCGGTGTTGTATTCATGTAGGAGCTTATTTAGGCGGTCCAGGAAGTGTTTACGGATCTTATTCTTGCGCACCATCTCTTTGATCTTTTCTTCTAACTCTGTACTCAATGCTTCAGCTTCAATATTCTGTGTGTCGGAGTCATCAAAGAACTTTCGAAGTGCCTCAAAATCAATCTTGCTCAAATCCTTAAGCTTCGGCGTATCCTTGATCACGTATTCACCAGCACGAATAGAGCGATCAAGTAAGTTTTCGAGATCCTTCTTAACCTGTGATACGTCCGTATCCTCATCAATAACTTCACGGATGCGCGATGCAATCACTTTATAAGCTGTGACTTCGTGATAGTAATCTTCTGCCTTGGGTTCCGGCAAAACCGCTTTGTAGTATTTATGCGCATCACCAGCAAGCTCCAGATATTGCTGTTTTGTTTTTTCGTCTTGCAGGATCTTGTTTGTGAATACATCCACAAGCCGGATCTTTTCAACATCTTTTGCTTCAAGAAGTTCTTTGATGTCTAGTTCAAGTGTCTTTAAGAATTGTCTTGCCTTTGCGACAGTGGCAAAGAGTATCTCCACCAGCTCATTTTTGTCTTTGATAATTTCATCATCTCCGGCATTGGTAGAAGCGTAAACTGCGAGTGCTTTTTGCAGGTTACGAAATACGCCGATGTAGTCGACGATCAAGCCGTTGGTCTTGTTTGGATAAACACGGTTTGCACGAGCAATAGTTTGCATCAGCGTGTGATTCTTGAGCGGCTTATCGAGATAGAGTGTCGATAGATTCGGTACATCAAAGCCCGTCATCCACATTGCACAGACAAACACGATGCGCAGATTGCTATCAGGATCCTTAAACTTCGTTTCAAGATCTTCGCTTAAGATACGGGCGCGCAGTGGTCGCATGTCGATCTCAAATTCTTCCATGTCTGCAATTTCATTTTGGCTTTGGCTCACTACCACCGCCATGTCGATGTTCTCGTATTTCTGAACCTGTTCCCTCAACATTTCCTTTTCATGCTCATCCTTTGCTTTGGTGACAGCGATATTCATCTTTGCGAGGTGGCGTTGCATCTCTGCTTTCACCTTTGTGTACATGCGAATGGCAGTTTTTTTGTCGATGGAAACAACCATCGCCTTACCGTCATATCCGCGAGCAGTAAAGTGCGTGACGATATCTTCGGCAACCTTGTTCAGTCGATCCTCGCGAGTAATGAGGTGGTAGAAAGTTGAAAATTCCTGTTCAAGTTTTTCTTCTTCATCGGTCGAAAGTTCATAGAAGTCCATCACTTTCTCGAGATCCTTTTGGATCTCGAGATTCTCGTTTTCAAGCTTGGGTACTCGGTTTTCGTAGTAGAGCGGCACTGTAGCTCCATCTTCTACCGATTGAGCGAAGTTATAGGTCGACACATAGTCACCGAATGTTTCTCGGGTCTTTTCCTCTCCCTTTGCCATCAATGGCGTACCTGTAAAGCCAATAAATGCCGCTTTAGGCATCGCAATACGCATATTCTGTGCCAAGCGGTCGTATTGAGTACGATGCGCCTCATCTACCATCACAATGATGTCGCTACGTTCCGAAAGCACTGGTGGCTTCTCTTCGGGCTTTGTGCCGAATTTATGGATCAAAGAAAAGATGTGTCGATGATCTTCAGTTAAAAGCTGGCGGAGATTGAGGATTGAATCAGCATGTACTTCTTCCTCATATACCGCACCGCAGGCAGAGAATGTTTTGTATATCTGCTTGTCGAGTTCTGTTCTGTCGGTAACGACAACAAAGGTAAAGTTTCCGGTCATCTTGCGAAGTACCTTTTGTGAAAGGAAGATCATTGAATATGACTTGCCGGATCCTTGTGTGTGCCAAAAGACACCAAGTCGTCCGTGATTCTTGTCGCGATTTTTGATTTGATCAAATGCCTGATTTACTCCGAGTAACTGGAAGTAACGAGATATAGCTTTGACCCTCTCACGGAAAGAATCATCAAACAATGTGAAGTTCTCAACGATGTCGAGAAGCCGTGAGGGTTCACAGGTTCCTTTGATAACCGTTTCTAAGCTCACACGTCCTTCTTCACTCTCACTCTTTATCTTTTTCCATTCATTGAAATGCTCATACGCGGATGTGAGCGTACCAACTTTAGTTTCGATGCCATTGGAGAGAACGATAAAACCATTGTGCCAAAAGAGTTGTGGGATGGTGTCTTTATAGTCACGGATATTTTCTTGATAAGCATTTCGCAGATTCTTGTGCGATGCCTTCAGCTCGATCAATACAAGCGGTAGACCGTTCACGAATCCGATCAGATCAGGGCGACGCTTGTGAAGTTCGCCAGTGATCCACATTTGAGATACCAGCAAGTAATCATTATCCGCTGCGTTTTCAAAATCAAATACACGGATATTTATGCTCTCAAAAGCCCCCTCATCATTTCGTATCTCCGTCTTGATGCCATCCTTGATGAGCTTGTAGATATCATGGTTCGCGTTGACCATACTTGCAGTAGAGCGATCGCGTGTAAGTTCAGTGATAGCTTGAGCGATTGCTTCCTGTGGCGCATCCGGATTAAGTTTCTCGAGTGCCGATTTTAGTCGATTAACCAAAATAACCTGCCCCTGATTCTCACGCCCTAAAAGCGCATCGCCCTCTTCAGAGTAAGCATTGATAAAATTCTTAACACCCCAAAGCTCCGCAAAAATCTTTACGGCTGTTTGCTCAATTAAATTGTTTTCAGAAAATTCGTTCATATCAGAGTTTATTTTGAACTGCCAATTCCTTTTTTAAGATTTTCGATCAATAAATACAAGGGAGTAATTGCATTTTCAAAAGCTCTTATCAGTGATTCGTCTGGAGGATATACAACCTTAATATTCATAAGATCCTTGGGATAAACATGTGCTTGTGCCGCACCTCTCTGTTTGTGAGTAATTTCTTTTTGTCGTTCTTTTAATAAAGAATGATAGAAGAAAACAAAATCCGTGACCGATTTATTTATAAATGAACAATCAGAAGCCCAAATGTCCTCAAAATATAAGTTTACAAAGCCGGCATTCGCACCCGAGGCACTAATAGTAATTACGGGTCCTGATGCATTTGAAGTATTGTGGTAATATGCCGGTCCCATTCCACCAGCAACTACAGGTACATCACCAGCCGAAATAGTATTTTGAGTAATGTTCTTGCCTTTTAGAATAGTGATTTTTTCTCCGATAGATTTTACTTCCCAACCCATAGGAATTTTTCCAAAATCAGTACCGCTGTCTACCATTTTAATTTTCTCGTGATCGGGATACCTGTAATTTACAAACCACTCAACGTAAATTAGATGTATCAATTGTTCAAGGACCTCTATGGAAGAAAACTCCACAGTTTTCCAATCAAGCTTTGCATATGGCTGAATTGTTTTAACGATCTCTGGTTTGAGATTTATACTATTGTTAGTTTGCTCTTTAAGAAAATCATTCAGTTTTCCAAGTTGATCTCTCAATGGCAATGCATCATTAATCCGATCAGCTATCCCCACATAGTCATTAGGATTTAGAGAATATCCTGCGGCACGCACCTCATCAATCGTGGCAACCTTACAGATTCCCTTTATGTCTGTATATTTTTCGGTATCTTTTTCACCACGATAACGTCGAACAATTTCAGCAATATATTCAACCTGTTCATCTGTCCATTCACGGTGGGCTCGGTCTATCTGTCGATAGATACTTCGTGCATCAATAAATAGGATTTTGTCCTTGCGATCAGTTTTCTTTTTCCCTTTATCAAGGAACCAGAGAGTAACTGGTATTACGACGTTAAAGAACATGTTTGGGCCCACGACTATCATTACGTCTATTAAATCATCCTCTATAATTTTCGTACGAATATCTTTCTCGCTATGTCCGGCATCGCTTGCAGAGTTAGCCATGACAAAGCCAGCGCGACCAGTGTTTTTTAATGCACTTAAGAAAATCTGAATCCAAAGGTAGTTGCCATTGTCATTTCGAGGTATACCATAAGGGAAACGTGGATCGTCCTTGATGCGTTCCTTATCGATGCCGTTCACATTAAATGGAGGATTAGCCATCACAAAGTCAAATTTGCCGACCGAGCGATGAAGATCCTCATAGTACGTATTGCCTTGGCGGATATCCCCGGACAAACCGTGGATTGCAAGGTTCATCTTTGCAATGCGCACCGTCTGATCGGTTTTCTCTTGCCCGTAAATAGACACTTCACGTGATGCTTTTATTTTCTTACCATTCTCGAAATGCCGTTTGATAAACTCAACGGACTGTACGAACATACCGCCGGAACCGCACGCAGGATCATAAATATAACCTTTGTATGGTTCGAGGATTTCTACGATCAGCTTGACGATAGATGATGGCGTAAAGAATTCTCCACCGCCAGAACCATCGGCAATGGCGAACTTGCCGAGGAAGTATTCATAGATTCTCCCGAACGCATCACCTTCGATATCATCAGGAATCTGATTGAAATTTTTAAGAAGCGTGATGATAGAGCGATTTTCAAGTACCTGAAATGACTTCGGTAAAATACCGGCAAGCTCTTTATTTTCTGCTTCAATCTCTTTCATCGCATCATTCACGGCCTTTCCCATATCAGTTCCTTCCGGCAATTCTATGAGATACGAAAATCTGGCTTTTTCGGGAACAAACAACGTACCGCGAGCATGATAATCGGCAGAAGAAATCGGACGTTCGCGTGCAACTGAAGCCCCACCATAACTTTTTGTTTTAGTTTTCCGCTCGTCAGCTATTTCTTTTCCAGTCTTGCTGAATTTCACACCAGCGAACTTGAGGAAAATTAAACCTAAAACCGGCTCTGCGAATTCATTAAGACGCAAGGCCGAATTGGCTCTCATATGATCGGCCGCTTCCCATAGTCTGTTTTCTAAATCTTTTATATTGGTGCTCATATAAGTTTTTCTTCTTTGAAGCTGAAGTAGCTATTTTTCGAAACAATGACGTGATCCATAACGTCGATACCCATCATCTTACCGGCTTCGGTTAATCTTTTCGTAAGATCCAGATCGTCTTCCGATGGCTTCGGGTCTCCGGAAGGATGATTGTGAGCGGCTATGATCTGCGCCGCGGAGTATTTAAGAGCCGGTTCGAAAACCTCTCGTGGATGTACTAGGTTTGCGTTAAGCGTACCCATTGAAATAGTCTCTTTGTGAACCAGCTGATTTTTCGCATTCAAGTACAACACTACGAAATGCTCTTTCTTGAGATCACGCATGTCGGAAAGTTGAGCCGCGGTATCTTTCGCACCATTGATCAATGGCAAGTTTGTGTCATTGACTTCCAGTGCACGTTTGGAAAGCTCGAAAGCGGCCAGAAGTGTCGTTGCTTTCCCTGAATCAATACCTCTTATTTTTGATAAGTCCTCATATGTCATCTGCAATAGCCGTTTTTTGGAATTTTTCGATAAGATTTGTGATGCGATCTCGATAACGTTTTTACCTTTCGTGCCAGTTCTCAAAAGGATCGCCAAAAGTTCGGAGTCCTTCAAATTCTCAACTCCTTTCGCGATGAGCTTTTCTCGTGGTCTATCTGATTTTGGCAAATCTTTTATTTTCATAAATTTATTTTTGGATTTCTTCATAATCCTTTGGCTTACCGATAACTCTCACTAGCTCTTTAGAGCCATCGACAGAAATAGCCCCACACTTACATGGAGTTAAATTACCGTGCGTAATAGAAAGAACCTCAGTGCCGCATTTCTTGCACGTGATGTAGGTTTCTTTCTCAGTTTTGTTGGCGATTTCCTTTGGCATAAATTTTATTTTTCGCTTTCTAGGCGAGCCTTAAGCAAAAATATGGTCTCGGATTTTAACTTTGCCCGGGCCCAGTCTTTCTGCGGATCGGTAAGAAAGTCACCCAAACCATCAAGAACGTGCTTGTTATCCAATTTCTCCAATTGATCGGCCGTCAACTGCAAAACCTCTTTGAATGTTTTACCAGAACGCTGTTCGACAATTTCTTTATTAATCGGCCAATGGTTTTCCAAGAAAAACCAGACATCGTAAACATCCCGGCTTGTTTTGCCGATTCGCTCATGCATAGCCATAAGTTTGTGAGCAAACATATCATCCTGTGCCATAACGAGCATTGATATGCCAAGCAAAGTCTTTAGTTCATACTTTGAACCGAAATTTCTACGGTTTACCTCAACCTTGATCCTCTGCGCTCCAGGCGCATACGACAAAACATTAAGCAGATTGAATTTCTTTATTCTGGAATCAACCACGGTCCCGTAACTGACAATAATTTTTTGAATCTTTTCAAATACTTCAGTTTCTTTTTCCTCGTTTAAGAGATCGAAGTCCAAATCAACAGAATCCCGGGTCAAACCATAAAACAACAAGGCCGCCGTTCCGCCCTTAAAACCCAAATGTGGGGCTATAGACGTATCGGAATATACGTCCTTCAAAATCTGCAACAGAATATTCTTGTGTTTTGAGTAGTCTAATTTCATATTTTTTCAACTTGGTTAGATTGGTTACTTTTGTAGTACTCGAAGTATGACTTAACTTTTTTCTCCATCCGCTTATTGTTATAGATAGGCAAAATTTCAAAAATCTTATTCCAATCCAAGGCATTCAAGTTATCAAAATGATAATCTTTGCTGATATAAATGCGGTCCAAGAAGGCACGCTCTTTGGTTGCCGTGGCGATGCCGTCTGCATGCTCGATGCCAGTGGTATTACTCAACACATAATCTTTCATGCGAACGAATGAAATCTTTTGACCGTCGGCTTCAATTTCTCTCGTAACATATGTGGCAACAAAAATATTGCCGTAATGTTGAAAGTTAATGCCGGCACGCGTCAAAACAGTCTCAAAACTGATATAAGAGGGAGTATAAATACGAGTTGCCAATTCAAAACGATTATAATTTTTGTCCTTGGCATAAATACCGCGATGAACTTTTACCAACTTTCTGGCCTTAACATATTTGTACAATCGCCCGCTAACCGTCTGTTCTTTTTCTTCACCCCACAATAAAGCAACGTCTTTGGTAGAAAAGACGGTCTTGGGAGATCTCAACAAAACCTCCAAATATTCACCTTTGACTGGTTTATTATCCATATAGTGACTGGAAGTAACCTTAAAGGTTAGTTCCAGTACATTATATGCTATAATTGAGATTAATACAAGAGTAAAGGGTAAGCAAAAATGCTTATTTATATATGTCTTATAATATAATAAGACATCACTTGTTTTGGTAAAAAGGTCCTTATATATTATAAGGACCGAAACACCTATGAAAAAACAGCTTAAAACAGTAATAAATAAGCTCTATAAGCAGCCGATACATGCATTAACGACTGACGAGCTAGGCGTGTATTTTGAGCACCGGCTAGAAAAACTAATACATGACAAAAAGGTTCTCACTAGGAATGAGCTGGGTTACCTTCTCTCCGAAACAGGGCCGGGCAACCGTCGTATTGATCCACGTATAATATCGCAACTCGCTGATCAAGATATCTTTATTTCTCCCCTATATGCAACCCTGCCAGAAATTCAAAAGTTAAAAGAACAGAAAGAAAAAGTTGAGCAATACATGCTAGTCCACAAAGCCTCGAAAGAAACCAGAGAATTAATCATTAAGTTAATTGGAAAGTACCTTAAAAGTATAAAAACGGTCTCGGATAATCCATTCGTAGTTGAGGCCATCTTTGGTGATACGCCGATATCCTGCCTAATACAAAATGGTGAATGGGTATTTCCAGATTCAGAATTATTTTCCATTCCACAAAAGCTCAACTTCTTTGTCCGTATCAAAAAGTAAAAATCGGTATTTTTCCGGCAATGGTTTGCCAGATTCCAAATACTTGATTATGTCTCTTTTTTCGTTATCAGTTAGATTGAGTTTATTGCTCATAGTATTATTTAATTAAATCATCAACGCCGACCTCAAGCGCCTTGGCGATCTTGGTCAAGGTTTCAATGGTCGGGTTCTGATTAACGCCATTCTCTATCTTAACAATGGTATTGAGCGATAAGTCAGCAAGGCGAGCTATCTTTTCGAGAGAATAGCCCTTTTTGCCCCGTAGCTTTCTTAAATTGTCTGAAATATTATTTGACATTGCTTTCATTATTGTTTAACATTATAGTATATAGAATAGAATATATAGCATAATTTCTTGATACTACAATGATACATAATTTAAACAACTTTGTAAACAAATTTTTGGGGAGTTCCTTAAACTTTTCCGCGCACGGTGGGTGGGGCAAGGAAAAGAATCTGTCCGCCGAAAAATCCGTCCGTCCGAAAGTTTTGGGGGCGAAGCCTCGAGGCAACTTCTTCGGCAAATTAAATTTGGTGGTGTTATTTTAGCATTTGCGCGAACCTTTTTCGAGAAGAACTCCTGACCGCACCCCGCCTCATTTTTCTGGGGGAATGGTGGCGGGGTGCGGAATTCGGACTCGCCCGCGCGGAGGAGTGGTCTGGGGAGGAATCCGCGCGGGCTTCGGCTTTCTTTTTTGAAAAAATTGGCGGCTACTGATTAAATTTCAACTTTGGCCATTTCTCTATCCATCTCTTTTCCATTGCCCTTTCTTTTACTCTTTCTATCCCACCCTTGAATTCTGGACTTGGTCTAACAATTAAATTTATTAGATCACCTATGCCATGAGGCGCAATTAATTTTAATTTGCCACCTTCTAACTTGACACCTATACCCGTTGCTGTTTCTGGCCATTGAGAAAGTGCGTCCTCGGTTGATTTATATGGTGGCAAATTATTCCACTTGTGAGCATACGCCTCGTTTACTATCTCCCATTTTATGCCAGTTTCTTTTCGTAATTTTTGTGATAGCTCTTCGTCAGTTTTCTGATCGTTTCCATTCGGGTCATAATAAACCAAATCTATATCGTTTGTTTCAACTTCTTTTTTAGCATATCCGTGTAAATAATCCCAAACCTTATTTCTTACAAACCCCGCACCAATAATCCAATCGGGGAAATTAAGTTTTTCTGCAACACGCAAAATATTCATCATCCATTCGTCTTTTTCTATTAAATTGAGGATGTCTTTTTCGGTCATATATTTTCCAAAGGATAAACATCAAAAGCAACTTCCTCATACGGATGAACACTTTTTACTTTTTCAATAACTTCTTTCAAAATTTCTCGTGGCACAATTACTTCAATTCTTTCTTCCTCAACCGCTTCATATTTTTCAGCTTCACCAATAGTGGGATTTGCGTTTTTGTTTCCACGAAAACGTCCAGTGCCGCGAGAAGAAAAAGAACAGAGGTCATAGTTTCCAATTTTGCCCGCTCCGGCTTCGCCGAGAGCTTGGCGCACGGCGTCAGCGTGAGAGAGCGGGACGAAAACAACAAATTTTACATTTTTAGTTTCCATAACTTATTTTCCCTTCGGTTCAAATTGGATAATCTGAAAGCCATAGTTTTCTACTTCCTCCGGCGACCAAAAAGTTTGGCCTTTGGTTTTGAGAATATAAGTAGCGATAACCTCAACTTTTCTACCAGTGTATTCTTTCTTGTCTTTATCCCATTCTTCCAAAACCAAAGTGTCGCCTTCGTTTACCTCAAAATCGGCAAGACGCAATTCTAGCTTTTTCTTCCCAGAAATAATTTTCTCAAAATATTCTCGCCAAACTTTTTTGTGAATTGTTGCCATGATTACTTTAGCAATTCGTATTCGAATAATTTTGGCTGAATAATATTTTCGTAGTATTTGGATAATTTTGTCTTTAAGCTATTGATTACCGTATTTAGCTCCGGATAATGGTAAATCCATTCGTCATTTTCACTTTTATAGCGAGTGTTTAGCTCGTCGTCTACTTGATAAGTTCCGTAAGTATATTTTTTGCTATAATTTTCCGTCTTTTTTGCTTTTGTAAGCATATCAGCAAAAGTATCTACGAGGTCCTGTTCCTCTTTTGTGAGTTTATATGTTTTTAATTTGTCGCTCGCTACTGTGCCTTTGTCAAAACAAAGTTCGTTTTTGTAAAATCTGCCGTCGCTTCCATCAAAACTTCGGCAATGATTGCGTTGACTTAAGCAGGTAAAGATAAAACAGGTTTTTAAGAAATCTTTATCTTTAAGATAGCGGTCCCCGCTGTCTGCGGTAGTGAAATAAACATCTCGCTCATACCAATTCTTTTGAGGGTAGAGTTTTGCCGCGAATAACGGCAACTTATCTATAAAATTATCTGAGCGGAGATAAAAACCAATTGTTTTCATTAAGCCGTTATGTGTTATCACTGTCGTCAATGACATACTTATAGGATCAAGATTGAAGCTTGTGATTCTGATATGCCCGACTATGTTTTTGTTGTAAATTGGTTTTTTCGTAATTTCTTTAGACGACTCGAGACCAGACAGCTCGACGACAATAGACCCATCAATATCATCATTGAATTTTCGTTTATCAAAAAATGGTGTTAATGATTCATGCACTTTTTTGATTGTTATATCTTTAAAATACGCAATCGTATCGTCCTCTTGTTCTAGAGTATTATTCGTGTCAATGTCAAAAGCTTTGAGTGTTAGTTTCTCGCGACTATCGTCAATGTTTTGCCATAAAATACAACTAATGGCACTAGGGCCAGCATGGAAAAATTGGCGGTTAAATAAAAAGCCGTCAATGAATTTCTTTTCGCCAAGACCAAGCGATTTCCAATATTTTATCGGACTAAATAGTACAAAATAATCATCGGGTTTAGTGAGATAGTGCTTCCATCCTGACCAAATAAACTGGTTGGCAATATCATTTTGTGTAGCACCCCACTTTTTTTCAGACGCCATTTCATCTTTAATAATGTTCGTACCTTTCCCAGAACTTGCTAAATGCGTATTGGATGTTGTATCTCGATAGGGTGGATTTTCTAGTAAAATTATATTTGTCTTTTTATCTGCCACATAACTATTCAATTCATCAATGATAGTAAGATATTCTTTGCTAATAAACATTCTTCCCACCTTGCTACCTAATACGAAATGATCGCTTAAGGCATCGCCGCCATTTACTAACGGATTGATTTCTTTGATATGCGTTGGTGGTGGGATAATTAATTTTACTTTATCGCCGAGTCGTTCATTTAGAACAATCCATTCTTTCAGCTCGTAAGTGTTCACTATTGCGTGACTGATTTCATTGTCAGATAAATAGTCGTGGAGAGTAATTTTTGTTTTGTGTTTTTCTAATTCGCCAACTGTAAGCTCGCCAAAAAGACGGTCTGAATAGAATGTTTTTATAACATCTTTTTTACTTTGCAGGTATTTAATTTTTAGATCATCCTCTATATACCTGTCCAGCTCGTCAATCGTAATATCATTTACCTTTTTGTCAGTTAAAAATTCTTCCAGATTGCCGGTACCAGCTGTGCGGTCAAGGATTATGTAATCGTGACCTTTCGGCAACTGTTTTATAGCTCGACGCACGAGTTCTGTCGCTTTGCGACAATATGGAGCTGGAGTATAAAAAGCGCCGAGTTCTTTTTTAAGTATTTTGGCGTTAAGAAGATCATTAATATATTTAAAATCTATATCCTTGCCTTTCCATGGATAAATATAATCTTTAAATTGTCTAGGAGTTCGTAATTCTTCAAATAGTTTACTCTTGCTAGCTTTTGGATTTACGGTGTAATAATGGTTTGCCCAGCCAACTACATCAAATACATCAATATGAATTTTGGTATATTTTTGTATTTCTAAAATTTCTGTGAGGCGTTGCAACCCATTTATATTACTAAAATCAATCCTATCTGGTTTGATTTTGGTACCAAAATCAGCGTTGTTCTTGCTGGCTGCGCCGGCGTAAATTTTTTCTATATCACTAAGAAAATCACCAGAATTAAATAGGTAGGCATTTTCCTCATTAAGAGCTACGAGCAAAATTTGTGCTGGTATAGGCTCACCTTTAATTCGCTTATGGCTGAGATATTTTATAGCTTGGAATAAGACTTTATTAATATCTGAAATTGTAAGTTTAAACTCAAACAGTGTGCCTTTATACACACCATCGGTGTTGTGAGTAAGTTCAACATCAGCAGTGATTCTTAGATCACTAAAAAACTTTATTTGACCTTCGCGTTCGGAGTGAAAACTTTTATTTGATGATTTTTTATTCATATATTATTTATTTCAAAAGCTCATCGCTCGATACCCCCAACGCTTGGGCTATTTTTTCAATGGTGGCAAGCGTGGGATTACCTTTACCCGCTTCAATATTGCTCATTTGAGCACGATCAAGCCCGACCGCGCGGCAAATATCGCCTTGCGACATTTCCTTTTGCTCGCGTATACGCTTAATGTTTTTGCCAAGTTTGGAAATCGGGGTTTTCATATTCACAGATGTATTGTAGCAAAATATTGTGTTGTATGACAATAATGTGATATATTACAAGTATGTTTATATTGAAGCGGCGAAGCAAAACCAAAAATTTCCTTTCTATTTTTTGTAGGATCCCCCCCACACCCCCC
>Ga0210050_1002318_pt1 | contig 18460 bp, 13 predicted proteins | sample CryGey132114_all_FD_185463 | JGI IMG/M metagenome (GOLD analysis project Ga0210050, IMG submission 185463) | Groundwater microbial communities from aquifer - Crystal Geyser CG22_combo_CG10-13_8/21/14_all (SPAdes) (version 2) | ecosystem: Environmental > Aquatic > Deep subsurface > Groundwater ...
TCTGGCTGGATCCAGCTCGGCAGGCTGTGCGAATTCATTGATCAGGTTAAAACCCATACTGCCGATATCATGAAACAGGCCCAATGTGCCCGCTTCATCCGGGTTGCAACCGGGGATATGGGCGGCGATGATTTCAGCCAGTGCCGATACAGCCATGCCGTGCTTCCACAGCATCTGAATATCGTAGATCTTGCAGGGGTTTGCGTTACCGGATGCAAACGAGTGGCTGGCGACAACACCGCGCACCATGGAGTGACCCAGGCGTGAAATAGCTCTGCCGACATCATTGATCGGTATGAGCGCGCCCAGACCTGCCGAATTGGCGGAACGCAATATGGCGGCAGACAGTACAGGGTCATCCTTGATGATCTTGCCCAGCTGCTGGCTGGATGCATCCTCGCGGCAGGCGCGCTGAAAAGCATGCCAAAGTGCAGGCGGTAGCGGCAGGGCGCGGATGTTATTTTGATACAGGGCCATCCTGCCGGGCGATCCCTCTGCCGGCAGTAGTTGCGCATAGAGTATCTCACCCTCATGCAGATCCATATCAAATGTTCCGCAAGCAGGTTGCCTTGTAGCGTCTGCTCCTGCATGCGCAGGTGGTGTTCCGATTGTCATACTGGCTCCTGCCATTCATAGGTATGCATTCAGTCAACAATGATAGAGTCTAAATGCCGATGGCGCTACGTGCGTGCAGATCCATGATGGTTGGCCGCTGCGCTTACCCGCATCTGCCAATGCCTCTTGGCCAATGCCTGCGGCTCCCGTTAGCCTTCGGCAATGCCTCTTCTAATTTTTCTGTTTCTATTTTTTGCGCCGGCACAGGCGTTGGCGATCATCAATGCCGAGGATCTCGATCTCTCCATCAACGAGGAAGGTCTGGCCGGCAAGCTCGGCTTGTCGATCAACGGCAATGCCGGCAACAGTGCCAAAATAAACGGCGAGGCAAGTGGCCGCCTGCTCTGGCGGCATGGCGCCCACACCGAGATGCTGGTTGGCAGTTACGCCTATGGCAAAAGTCGCGGTGTACGCGATACCAATAATGCCTTTGCTCATTTTCGCCACCGCTATGCAGTGAATGAGATCTGGGACCTGGAAGCATTTGCACAAGCGCAGCAGAATGAATTTGCCCGCCTGAAGCTGCGTACCCTGCTTGGGGGAGGGCTGCGCTGGTCCACTCAGACGGAGGGCTGGCAGGCGCACATCGGCCTCGGCTCCTTCTACGAACGCGAGAGCTTGCGGGGGAGTAGTGCTCCGGCCACCCGCCTCTGGCGAGGTAATGTTTATCTGGCTCTGCACTACGCCATCAACGCGCATGTACGCCTGCAGAATACCGTTTACTATCAACCGGCTTGGAAGCAGACCGCCGATTTTCGGTTGTTGGACGATGCGGCGCTTAGTGTGACGTTGAGCGACGGGTTGGATCTGCGCCTTTCACTGGCGGTGGCGCATGACTCCCGTCCGCCGGCTACGATCAAGTCGACAGACATCAGCTACAAAACAGGGTTGGTCTACGCATTTTGATGCGGGCGGCTTAGACTTCACGGCTCTTTACTAAACTACCCCTGCTGCGTTGCGATCACCATCGCGGAAGTTGGCATAGCTATTGCTGGATTTTGCTGTGCGGGGAATTCAGGAGCTTTCATGAGTAGCAATCATGCCACACTGCCGATACAGATGTTTTTGCCGCGCGAAACGGTGGAATTGATCGCGGAGTATGGTTCTGACTTTCCTCATACCCTGGCTCTGGAGCAGGAGATGACCATTCTGTTCAGCGATATGCGTGGCTTTACCGAGCTGGCTGAACGGTTCGATCCGCGTGAAGTGTATGCCTCAATCAATGCCAGTATTGCCCTGCAGGTGAAAAGCGTTCATGCGCACGGTGGCAGCGTAAACAAGTTCCTTGGCGATGGGTTGTTGGCCTGTTTTTCCGGCGAAGGTAAAAGTGAGCGGGCGGTGGCATGTGTGGCTGAACTGCTCAAGGTGTTGCCGGAGCATGAGGGGACCCGCTTGCCATGCCAGATTGGTTTTGGCATCAATAGCGGCAAAGTCCTGTTCGGTGTACTGGGTGATGAAATGCGTTGGGAATACACGGTTGTCGGTGATGTGGCCAATACTGCGGCACGATTGTGTGGTATTGCCAAGCCGTTTCAGGCGCTGGTGACCGAGAGTGTGTTTGCCGATATATCTGCGGCAAGCAGGCAGAAGCACTGCTCATATCTGCATCCCCAGATGTTTAAAGGAAAAAAACAGGCTGTTGATATCTATGAGGTGCGCACTAACAGCTGTTAAGCCAGTGCTGCGTTATCAGTGATCCTTGCGTAGCAGGTCGATGCGAATAGGCATCTGGAAATCAGCACCATGCTTACCCATGTGGCTTTCAAACTGCAGCTTCACCTGCTCATAGAGCGTATCAGAGAGGCTGTGGTCGGTATGGGTCGCCTGCAGGATTTTTTGCTCGAAGTCGGCAAAGTTGTCGAAATGCATCGGTGCATTGAAAAAGTATTGACGCTCCAGTGACAAAAGCCCCAGATCGACAGTGAGCTTCACCGCCTCAAAAGCGGCCAGACGCACCTTTTCTTCATTATGAAACATTTTCAGCAGATTATTGAAATCGCCGTCAAATACAGGCTCGGAGATATAGGCATAGCCACCGGGCTTGAGTACACGGCGGAGCTCCAGCAATGCACGCTGCATCAGTGGCAGCGGTACATGATGCAGGGACTTGAACATGAATGCGACATCAAAGCTGCTCTCAGCGCACGGAATATTTTCAGCGCCGGCCATGATAAACTGGACATTGGGCAGGTCATCCATAGCCAGATGGTTGCGATGCTGAATTTCATCCACCTCCAGTGCTGTGATCTGGCGATCATGCCCTTCGCTGGCGATGGCGCGGGTGACGTCGGCTTTGCCGCACCCGAGATCCAGTATGGTTTTGCCATCGAGTTGCAGCAGTTCATTATAGACCTCCCGTTCGGGGCAGGTGCGGTTAAGGGCTGGATCTGTGCGTATCATCATGGCTGTGAGCGTAGAGTCGTGTGGTTCAGGATGCAACTAATCCTGCTGTGACGGCGGATCATGCGGCATGAAGAATGCATAATTCGATTTTCCGCTCTGCTTGACCCGGTACATCGCCTGATCCGCCTGATGCAGCATCTGCTGGGGCTCTATGGTATCCGATGAGAAAAAGTCGACGCCGATACTGACCGAGACAGATGCAGTGTCTTTGTCGAGTTGGACCGGAGTGGCGACCTGCTTGAGTATGCGCTCGAGAAGCGGCTGGCAGTCTTGCGGGTGATTGAGCTCTTCAATGAGCAGTACAAATTCATCACCGCCAAAGCGGGCCAGAGTGTCCTGTGCCCGCAGCAGGCTTTTTATCCTTGCCGAGATCTCCTGCAACAGGGTATCGCCGGCGGCATGGCCGTATGTATCATTGACGGCTTTGAAGTGATCCAGGTCCAGATAGCATACGGCAAAATATTTATGATCGCGGCGGGCCTTGGCGATGGCCTGATCCAGCCGGTCGCTGAACAGCAGCCGGTTAGGCAAGCCTGTCAGGATGTCGTAATGGGCAAAGCGCTCCAGCTTCTGTTGTCGCTGCACCAGTTGCGTGATATTGCTGAACAGGCCGACATAGTTGACGATGTTGCCCTGTTCATCGCTGATGGCGGAGATGGTCAGCCATTCCGGATTCAGCTCACCGTCCTTGTTGCGGTTGTGAATCTCGCCGCTCCAGTGGCCGGTTTTGGCTACCTGATCCCAGATCTGCTTCCCGTCATTCCCCTCCAGCCCGGTTCTCAGGCTCTGCAGGTTTTTACCGACCACTTCCTCGTGGCTATAGCCGGTATATTGGCTGAAAGCCGGGTTTATTTCGATAATGACAGTCCCTGCATCGGTAATAAAAATCGCTTCCAGCGTGTTCTCATAGACACTGGCAGCCAGCCGCAGTTTTTCTTCCGCTTTTTTGCGCTCATTGATTTCGCGCATCAGCTGCAGTGTGCGCGAAGCAAGCGTATCGTACATCGACAGGATGGTTTCGAGCATAACCTGCATCCAGTCGGTCATCTGCTCACTCGCCATGGCTTTGGCTTCTTCGAGTGTTGATCCGCCCTGAACAGCCAGGGCTACCTGCACCATGTGTTTGTCAGATTCAAGAATATGGAAAGCCAGCCAGTGGCTGAGATAGGTGAGTATCTCGGAAAACACAGCTTCAGAAGGTTGGTCTGCTGCATTGCTTTTCATGCGCATCAACTCGGCTTCGAAGCTGCGATGGGTTGTTTCATGCTCGCTAGCGATGACATCATCGCCGAGATAATGGTGCATCAGCTTTTCTTCTGCATTGAAATGGAAGGCGGCGTAGTCGGCCAGTTCGTCGAATACCCTGTCCAGGGTGATCTCATTGGACTGGAATGCGATATGTTTGGCCAGTCCGTTAATCAGTTCGACCAGTTTTTTATGCTGTTCATCAATGAGCGCAATGCCGGTTTCAAAATTGGCATTCCACGGGAAGATTTCATGACGCTCTGACATTGAGTCAATACTGATCAAACAAGCGTGGTGCGACAAGTGTTGCTGCTGCATCTCTACAGTAGCTGTATGACGGTCAGGTCAAATTACAGAAGATACTCCGGCGCAAAAATATAAAATTATATTAATGGTCGATTCACGGGGTTATCACCGGGTGGCGGCAATGTACGCCCTGTCCGGAGCGGGTCACCCTCCCTCCCCTCCCTCCCGATCCCTTCGGACGATATTTCTCCTCCCAAGAGATAGTACAATGAAAGCCCCGGTTTATACCGGGGCTTTTTTGTTTCCCGTTTCTTTCTGGTAAGCAGGCTATAAACTGCCGCCGACTTCGGGCGTGTCGAAGAGAGATCGATCATCCGTTGCAGGAGAACATATGCGAATTGAACTGCGTATCGCTAACGAGTTAAGCGTGGACGAGCGCCAGGTTGTGGCTGCCATTGCGCTGCTGGATGGCGGGGCGACCGTGCCGTTTGTTGCCCGCTATCGTAAAGAGGCAACCGGCGGACTGGATGATACGCAACTGCGGCACCTGCATGAGCGACTATCTTATCTGCGTGATCTGGAAGCCCGGCGTACCTCTATTCTGAAGTCGGTTGCGGGACAGCAGAAGCTGAGTCCTGCGCTGGAGAAGGCCATTAACGCGGCTGAAACGATGGCGCGCCTGGAAGATCTTTACCTGCCCTTTAAGCCGAAACGTCGCACGAAAGCACAAATGGCCCGCGAAGCAGGGCTTGAGGCGCTGGCGCAGACCCTGTTGTCTGATCCGACGCAGCAGCCGGAGGCAGTGGCGGCTGCATTCATCAGCGACGAGCATGGTATCGACAGCGTTGAGGCCGCCCTTGAAGGGGCGCGCCAGATACTGATGGAGCAGTTTGGCGAGGATGCAGATCTGATCGGGCGCCTGCGCGACTATTTGAGCAAACATGCTCTGCTGGTCAGCAGCGTGGTCAGCGGCAAGGCGGAAGAGGGCAGCAAGTTCAGCGACTATTTCGACTATGCCGAGCCATTGAAGCGGGTGCCGTCGCACCGTGCGCTGGCGCTATTCCGCGGTCGTAATGAAGGCATACTCAGCGTCAAACTGCTTGAAGACAGTGCTGCGGAATCGACTCCGGGTGCTGGGCACTGTGCCGCCGCCATTGCCAGTCACTTTCGTATTGGCGCACGCGGACGGGCTGCAGATGAGTGGTTGCAGCAGAGCGTGCAGGCGGCATGGAAGCAGAAGATAGGCAAGCGGCTGGAGCTCGATCTGCTGGGCGGGCTGCGCGAGCAGGCGGAAGCCGAGGCGATCCGGGTGTTTGCCAATAATCTGCGCGATCTGCTGCTGGCAGCGCCTGCCGGGCCGCGTGCGACCATGGGGCTGGATCCGGGACTGCGTACCGGCGTGAAAGTGGCCGTGGTCGATCCGACCGGCAAGGTGCTGGATACAACCACCATTTATCCGCATGTGCCGGCCAAACGCTGGGATGAGGCGATTGCAGCACTGGCGGTTCTGGCCGACAAACATCATGTGGATCTGGTCTCTATCGGAAACGGTACAGGCTCACGCGAAACCGAGGCGCTGGTGAAGGAGTTGCGCGATCGCTTCCCTCATTTGCATCTGACGCAGGTGATGGTTTCCGAAGCCGGGGCATCGGTCTATTCGGCTTCGGAGGCGGCGGCCAGGGAGTTTCCGGGGTTGGATGTGTCGTTACGCGGTGCAGTATCCATTGCACGGCGTCTGCAGGATCCATTGGCGGAGCTGGTGAAGATTGAAGCGAAATCGATTGGTGTTGGTCAATATCAGCATGATGTGAATCAAGCCGTGCTCGCCCGCAGTCTGGACGGCGTGGTGGAAGATTGCGTGAACCATATCGGCGTGGATATCAATACCGCTTCGGTGCCGTTGTTGGCGCATGTGGCGGGCCTGAGTCGCACAGTGGCCGAGAACATTGTCAGCTTCCGCGATACGCATGGCGCCTTTCGCAATCGTCAGCAGATCCTCAAGGTACAGGGCATCGGCCCCAAGAGTTATGAGCAGGCAGCCGGTTTCCTGCGTATCATGAAAGGCGATAACCCTCTGGATGCATCGGCTGTGCATCCGGAAGCCTATCCGCTGGTGGAGAAGATTGTGGCAGTTACCGGTCAGCCGGTGAAGGCCTTAATGGGTAACCGCGAGTTCCTGCAGCAGCTGCAGGCGGATGATCTGGCCGATGACCGCTTCGGTGCGATTACCGTTTCCGATATCCTGCTTGAGCTGGAGAAGCCTGGCCGCGATCCGCGACCGGAGTTTCGTACGGCGAAGTTCAAATCGGGTGTCAAAGAGCTGCGCGATCTGCGTGAGGGGATGATTCTGGAGGGTGTGGTCACCAATGTGGCCAACTTCGGTGCTTTCGTTGATATCGGCGTTCACCAGGACGGGCTCGTACATATCTCCGCGTTGACCCATCAGTTCATCGACGATCCGCGCAAGGTGGTTAAAACGGGCGCTGTGGTGCAGGTGAAGGTGCTGGAGGTGGATGTCAGGCGCAAACGCATCTCTTTGACCATGCGTATGGATGATGAGCCGGGTGCAAAAACCGAGAAACATGAACCCGCCTCCGGACGGGCGGCAGAACAGCGCCGGGAAAAGCCGCGCTCACAAAAGCCACGTACAGCAGACAAGCCGAAAGCGGACAAATCGCATGTTCCTCAGCCGGATACGGGCAAGGCACGCCCTGTCCGGACGGGTAATGGCAAGCCGCAAGCGGAGAAGCCGCGTATCAGTCGACCGGATGCAGGTAAAGCGCGTGCGGGTGCTGCGAAGACGCCAAAGGATCAGGTGAAAGAGAGGCTGGCGAAACAGAAGGTTCAGCCGCAAAATGCGCTGGCGGCAGCCTTTGCCAAGGCGATGGCTAAAAAATAGTTTCATCGCCGATTAGCGGCAGGTGTACCCATGCATGCCTGTGTCTTCAAGCCTTGATCCCCCGCTAGCAGGCAGCTAATCCAGTGATGGTCAAAGGCCAGCACCGCAAAGGACGCAGAGGAACAGCAAGGTAAAGAGAATGCTTATGATTCCGTGGCACGTTCTCGCATGAATATCCGGGTTCATCCGAGTTATGTCGTGCCTGAGCCCCATATTCAGATACTTCGTCTTTCCTCTGCGGTGGAAAGCTTTTGACTCTGATTCTTACGCCAGATCAGCACCGCCCTGACTGACTGTTCAGCTGCTTGATGTGTAGCCGTGCTGGTAGGTGGTCGACAGATCGCGCCAGCAGCCGATACACCCTTCCATGATGGTCTCTGTATCGGGTATGTCCCAGCTGCCGGCCTCATAGAAGCGGATGCTGCCGGGCTGTTTCCATGCCTGCATGACCGGTGCGACAATGCGCCAGGACTCTTCCACTTCATCGGCGCGGGAGAACAGGGCCATCTGACCGAGCAGGGCATCATGCAGTAGTGTTTCATACGCTTCCGGCGAGTCGGAGCCGGTCACTGCATATGGGGCATCCAGTGCCAGTTTGCGCAGCTCGTCGTTTAATCCCGGCAGCTTGGCATTGAGCAGGAAGATCATACCCTCCTCGGGATGCAGCCGGAATATCAGTTCGTTCTGCGGCAGCTGCGTCTTGACCTGCGAAAACAGGTTTTTCGGCGGTTTTTTGAAGCGAATGGCGATTTCAGATACGCGGTGCGGCAGTCGTTTGCCGGTACGCAGCAGGAATGGCACATCCTGCCAGCGCCAGTTGTCGATATAGAGCTTGAGTGCGGCAAAGGTTTCGGTGGTTGAGGCGGGGTCAACATCCGGCTCATCGCGATAGGCGGGCACACGCTTGCCATCAATCATGCCGCCGGCGTACTGGGCGCGTACGGCAAAGCGATCCACCTGATCGGGCGGAATGGGGCGCACGGATTTCAGCACCTTCACCTTTTCATCGCGAACGGCATTGCCGTCGAGTGAGACGGGAATCTCCATGGCGACCAGCGTCATCACCTGAATCAGATGGCTCTGGATCATGTCCATTAGCGCGCCGGCCTTTTCGTAATAATCGGCCCGGTATTCCACGCCGATATTTTCGGAAACCGATATCTGCACATGGTCGATATAGTTGCGGTTCCACAATGGCTCGAATACGGTGTTGGCAAAGCGGAACACCATCAGGTTCTGCACTCCCTCCTTGCCCAGATAATGATCGATGCGGTAAATCTGCGACTCTTTGACATACTCGCGGAAGGCCAGATTGAGTGCGCGCGCACTGGCCACATCGCTGCCGAATGGTTTTTCGATGACAATGCGGCGAAAGCCATCACTCTCATCCAGCAGGCCGGATTGATGCAGGGCGGATACAGCGGATTCATACCACTGCGGTGGTATGGCGAGATAAAACAGGGCGTTGGTTCGTCCGTTCGAGCTTTTCATATTCTCGCGCAGGCGCTGGTACATCGATGCGTCAGTCAGATCCCCAATGGTCAGCTCAAGCATCGCGGCGATGGTCTGCCAGCTGTCGGCCTCATTGATCGCATCGGGGTGAAACTCCTCCAGTGATGCATGTACATACTGCTGCCAGCGCTCTGCATGCCAGCTCGGATCGCGCATGACACCGATAATGCGTGAGTCCGCTGCCAGCAGGTTCCAGCGCTGCATGCGCGCCAATGCCGGCAGCAGCTTGCGCCGGGTCAGATCACCCGAGGCGCCAAAGATAACGATATTACAGGGGTCCGCCTGTGGAACGGCACTCATGGCATCGCTCAACTGTGGTTTTTCACGGTGGGCGGGGTGGTGTCGCCCGAGGCTTGCATGTCAATCGCTTCCGGGTATGCCCTGTAGTGATTGCGCACCACGGCCGCCAGTTTCGTTTTCACTGCTGTGTCCACCAGTGCAGGCACGCTATCGGGCAGGGCCTTGATCAGCGCGTGCAGCAGCTGACCTTGCGGTGGCTGCATGCGCTCGACCCATGTGGCAAGCAGCTCCGGGTCCACGACAGCCGGCAGCGAGCCCATGATGCCGACATCATTCTGGTTGTGGACGAGCAGGCCAGTGGTGGTGCCGCGATCCAGTGTCAGTACCTGAAAGAAATAGAGCGTATGGTAGGCCAGTTGTGCTGCGCGCTGCGCATCGGTCGCTGCCGGGGCATTACCCAGCGCATCGGCAAGAATGGCCAGGTAGCTGTCGATAGCCGCCTCGCCAACACTTTTGGCCAGTGTATAGTCGGCATCGCTGTCTTCGGTGCTGTAATTCTCCAGATAGAAATGGGCCACACCGCGGTGACGCGCCAGCGCCGGAATAAAGAAGTAGCGCTCGCCCTGGGCTTTGGCCGCGTCGAACTGTGCCGGGGCTGCTTGTTGCAGGGCTGCCAGAAACTGTGCCGTATGCAGAGGATTCTCAATGGCAGGGTTCAGGTCGGCCATCATACGCCAGTAGCCCTGTCCATTTTTTATCGCAGTCCAGCTGATATGGATATGTACGGAGGGTGCCAGCGGGTGGATGGGATGAATAATCGTTGAAATCGCATTGGCCGAGCCGAGTTTCTTTTCCGCCAGATCATCATAATGCACCTGTGATACATTGACCGAACCGCGCCCGATCAGATCGCCATCAGCGGTTTCAAAGCGCGTGCCGCCGCCATGGCGCCCTTCATCGCGCAGCCACTCCACTGCCGAAAAGCGCTGGTTGCTGCCGCGGGCGATGGCCAGCTGCTCCAGTCCCTGCACAAAACGGGTCTGTAGTGTTGTGACCAGTTCCAGCGCACGGTCGGCGCTGGCAGATTTGGCGAGTATGCGTTGCATGGCGGATACCTCGTGGTTTAATAACATGGAACTATGAAGGAATCAGGCTGTGGTTCAATAGCCCGGTTTTTGCTGTCTCTGTTTATCTCTGCAGCCGGGATCACAAGACGCTGGCGGCGATGCTGTCGGCGAGCGGCAGCCCTTCAGGCGTGATGAAAATAGCCTGCTCATTCATGTTCAGCATACCGTTGGCCAGCCACGGCTGCAACGCGCAGGCGAACTGCTCAGCAGCATCGCTGCCGAAGCGTCGGCGAAATGCGGCGCGATCAAGGCCATCTGTGCGGCGCAGTGCCAGCCAGCATGCTTCGCCGGCCGCCTTATTGCGATCGAGCGACTCACTGCTGTTGATGGCGCTGCCCTGTGAGGCGGCTAGTTCGATATAGCGCTCGGGCGTGCGGGCGTTGCTGTAGCGCATGGTGGCGCCATCGTTATCGTCCCATTTGCCGGCGGCACCCGCACCGATACCGATATAATCATCGTATTGCCAGTAGCCGTCATTATGGCGGCAATGGCGGCCGGATCGTGAGAAATTGGATATCTCATCGGCCTGAAATCCAGCAGCGGCGAGCTGTTCACGGGTTGCGTAAAACATCGACAGGGCCAGCTCATCATCCGGCAGTGGATAAGGTGTCTGTGCATGGCTTGCAGCCAATGCCGTATGTGCCTCCACCGTCAGCTGGTAGCAGGAGAGGTGCTCGGGCTCCAGCGCGATCACCTGCTGCAGGGTATCCAGCCAGTGGGCCAGGCTCTGGTCGGGCAGGCCGAACATCAGATCGAGATTGATATTGTCAAAGCCGGCCTGTCGGGCCATGGCAAAGGCCTCAATGGCCTCCTGCGGCCCGTGGATACGCTCCAGCCAGCGCAACTTTACGCTGTCCAGACTTTGTACGCCGATGGACAGGCGGTTAACCCCTGCCTGCCGATAGCCCTGAAAGCGCTGTGCGTCTGCACTGCCCGGGTTGGCCTCCAGTGTGACTTCACAGGATTCGGTCATGCCGAACAACCTGTCGGCCGTTTCGATCACGGCGGCAATCAGGGCAGCTGGCGCCAGTGATGGTGTACCGCCGCCGAAAAACAGCGATGCGATCTTGCGACCGGCAAACGGGGCGTGTCGGGCCCAGTGCTCCAGCTCTTGCAGCAGTGCCTGCTGGTAGGCCTGCCAAGGCGGTTCATCACGCACATGCGAGTTAAAATCACAGTAATGGCACTTGTGCACACAGAACGGGATGTGCACATACAGGCGTAACGGGTTGTGATGCGCCACGGTTTTGATTACTGCAGCACCACTTCATAGTGATCGGAAGCAAAATCTTCATCGCTTTTCAGCGAAATCTGCTTATCGAGAAACTCTTCCAGCTGCAGCACACCCTCATTTTCCTCGCTGAGCAGCAGGTCAATAATAGAGGGGTGGGCGATAACCATCAGCTTTTCGCATGGGTAGGCACGGGCTTCAGCCACCACCTCGCGGAAGAGCTGATAACAGATGGTGGTCGGGCTTTTGGCCAGACCGATGCCACTGCAGCGTTCACACTCCTTCATCAGCATGCGGCCCAGCGAATCGCGGGTACGCTTGCGCGTCATTTCGACCAGCCCCAGCTCGGAAAGCTGCACGATATGGGTCTTGGTTTTATCGCGCTTAAGTGCTTCAGCCAGCACCTCCATCAGCCGCAGTTTGTTTTCATCTTCCTGCATGTCGATGAAGTCGACGACGATGATGCCGCCGAGGTTGCGCAGGCGCAGCTGATGTACAATCTCATGCACCGCTTCCAGATTGGTTTTGAAACCGGTCTCTTCCATATTGCGCGAACCGACAAATGAGCCGGAGTTTACATCAACGGCGATCAGCGCCTCGGTCTGGTCGATTACAATATGGCCGCCGGATTTCAGTTTCACATGACGTTTTAAAGCGCTTTCAATGGCCTCTTCCACGCCGTAGACATCAAAAATCGGCCGCTCGCCCGGATAATAGTAGAGCCGTTTGGCGACCTCCGGCATAAAGCGGCGGGCAAACTTTTTCATGCTCTCGTAGGCTTCTTTGGAGTCGATATGGATTTTCTGGACTTCAGCATCGACATAGTCGCGCATGACACGCAGATAGAGATTCAGCTCGGTGTGGACCAGTGTACCCAACGCTGCACTCTTGCTACGTTTTTCAATATCGCTCCACAGGCGCAGCAGGTAATCGAGATCCTGTTTGATGTCTTCTGCCTGCTTGCCTTCGGCAACGGTGCGGATAATCAGGCCACCCTTTTCCGGCGTGATACTGTTGGCGATAGCCAGCAGTCGCTCGCGCTCAAGCGGATCTTCCAGACGCCGGGCAATGCCGGTGTGCTTGAGATGGGGCAGATAGACCAGATAGCGGCCGGCCAGACCAATCTGGCTGGTCAGACGCGGTCCCTTGGCTGCAATCGGCTCGCGCGAGACCTGTACCATCAACTCCTGGCCATCCCTGATCAGGTTGGCAATCGGAGGCGCATTGCGGCGCGGCTGAGCGGCTGCTCTGGATTCGTCGATAGTGTCGTGGTCATCACCCTGATCCATCTCTTCGGAGAGATCGGCTCCCGATTGTTTGGCCGTGGCGATATCGCCGGCGTAGAGAAAGCCCGCCTTGTCCATGCCAATATCGACAAATGCAGCCTGAATGCCGGGCAGCACGCGTTGCACCCGGCCCTTGTAGATATTGCCTTTCAGACCGCGTTCGCGCTCGATGTAAATCTCTTCCGCCTGTCCGTTCTCAATACGCGCTACGCGCGTTTCGAAGGGGGCCACATTCACCAGCAATTCCACACTCATCGTTTTTGCTCCATTGCCTTAATCTGCTCAATCATGCGCATGGTAGTGCATATCGGCAGGCCGATCACATTGTCGAGCGGGCCGTCAATCGCTTCAATAAAGCTTGCTGCACCGCCCTGCACGGCATAGCCGCCGGCTTTGTCCAGCACCTCATTGTGTGCCAGGTAGGTGCTGATCTCCGTGCTACAAAGCTTACGGAAACGCACGCTGGTTGCTACCTGCTCGCACAACATCAGCTCGCCGATACGTACGGCGACACCGGTCAATACCTGATGCGTCTGGCCGGAGAGCTCTTCGAGCATCTGTCTGGCTTCATCCAGATCGGCTGGCTGGCCGAAGGCTCTGCCGTGAATGGCGACCAGCGTATCGGCAGCAATGATCGGGATATCACCGGCAGCCGCGCATGCCAGCGCCTTCTCCCGGCTCAGACGGGATACGGTTTCACTCACCGTTTCACCATGACTGATGGTCTCGTCTATATGTTGCGGACGCACTTCGACAGCCAGACCTGCACCTTGCAGCAGGGTCAGGCGACGGGGGGACTGGGATGCTAAAATGACTTCCATGCGCCTATGGTATGCAATCGTCCGATAAATGCATCCTGCACTGACGATTGCCGCCTGCGACACACTGTTCAATGCTTGACGATAACGGTCATGGGCTTACGATGCACGGCTCGTGAGCCATTCAATGACATCATCACTGCAACGTGCAGTTACCCTGTGCACAGCTGATATGAAGCTGGTGGATACCTGTATCCACGAGAATCTGCAGTCGGATATTATGATGATCCCGGCCATCGGCCATTATATTGTCAACAGTGGCGGCAAACGGCTCCGGCCTTTGCTGACGCTGCTGACCGCGCGCCTGTTTGGCTATAAGGGCACGCGCCATATACCGTTATCGGTTGTGGTGGAGTTCATCCATACCGCGTCATTGTTGCACGATGATGTGGTCGACTCATCCAATCAGCGTCGCGGCGCACCATCGGCCAATGGCGTTTGGGGTAATCAGGCCAGTGTTCTGGTTGGCGATTACCTGTTTTCCCGCGCCTTTCAGATGATGGTGAGCGATGGTGACATGGCTATGCTGAAACTGATGAGTGATGTCACCAACGCGCTGGCCGAAGGCGAAGTACTGCAGCTCTCGCGCACCTTTCATCTGCAGATGACCGAAGCTGAGTGTCTGGAAGTGATTGAACGCAAGACAGCCATCCTGTTCAAGGCGGCAACGGAAGTCGGCGCGCATGTGGCAGGCCAGTCGTCAGCAGTCATCAGCGATATGGCCGAGTATGGTATGTGTCTTGGTGTCGCCTTCCAGCTGATGGATGATGCGCTGGATTATATGGCTGAATCCGAGGACGCCGGTAAACCAGTCGGTCATGATCTGGAGGAGGGCAAGATTACCCTGCCTCTGATTCATGCCATGCAGCAGGATGAAGAGCTGGCCGCCCGGGTGGAGATGGTTTCCGATCGCGGTTGTTACGCAAATGGCGATCGTGAGTGGGTACGCGAGCGCGTTGCCGCACAGGGTGGTTCGGAATGCGCCATGCAGCGTGCCAGCGATTATGCCGTGCGTGCAAAGAAATTGTTGCCGCAGCATGCTGATGCCGAACTGAAGGGTTTGCTGGCCGATCTGGCCGATTTTTCGGCGCACAGGCCTTACTGATAAGGTAAAATAATTGCGCCCGCATGACTGGATCAGAATGTTAAATGGATATTTGCATTTGACGAATGAATTTTGAGACATTAATGTGCGCGCCTCCTGATTGGGGGATCGTCTAATGGTAGGACAGCGGTCTCTGACACCGTCAATCGTGGTTCGAGTCCACGTCCCCCAGCCAATCATAAAAAAAGGGCCCCGAAAGGGGCCCTTTTTTTATGATCGCTTGAGGACTAAGGCCTCGACCATTGGTTCGACGAATCGGCAGGATAGCCGATTCGAACGCCGCCTTGGCGGCGGCCCGCAAGGGCGGAGGGCAGGAGCCCGACGTAGTCCACGTCCCTGCGGCTCAACGCCTTTACAGGATAAGCGCGATACCTCCATGTACGCCACCCTTACAGGGCGCAAGGCGTGCAATTATGCTGTCCTGCATAATTGTCGACAATTCGACAGGATAGCCGATTCGAACGCCGCCTTGGCGGCGGCCCGCAAGGGCGGAGGGCAGGAGCCCGACGTAGTCCACGTCCCCTGTGGCTCAACGCCTTAGCAGGATAAGCCAAGCCGATACCTCCATGTACAATACCCTTACAGCGCGCTGACGCGTGCAGTGTTCTTATCTTGGCGCCCACAAAGCAGCAGGAAAGCTGCTTTGGACAAGCATCAGATCGCCCCATTTGTTGTTATATTAAGCCTATCGCGCGGCGGGACAGCGCCGCTTGCTCTTTCGAGTTCCCGATGCTGCACAGTAAAAACCGTTCGCGGCTCTGCCGCCTTTCCCGGTTTTCACTGCTTGTATCGGCAGACTGCTAGCGGGGGTTACACGCTCACCATCAACACGGCCGATCTTATAACAGCCGCTTTTGAGGCTCAGCTTCCGGCTTGGCGACTATAATCGGTACACCACTCGGCGGCTGCGGCGCAGGTGTGGCGCGCTCGCGGGCAACGATAATGCCGGCGACCACAATGCAGAGCATGCCGGCAAGCCCGGCGATATCGGGTAGCTCGTTCCAGGCGGCAAAGCCGATGAGGCCGGCAAAGAGCAGGCCGGAGTAACCCAGCGGCGATACCTGTGTGATCGGGGCGCGCTGGTAGGCCCAGGTGAGGCCCAGCTGACCGAGACTGCCGAACAGGCCGACCGCCAGCAGCCAGCCCCAGGCAGTACCTTGTGGCCACTGGAATCCCCACAGCATCGGCAGGGCGGAGACGACCGATGATAGCAAAGCGAACCAGGCGACAATGCTGACCGGGTCATCTGTGGCCGAGAGTCGTTTTACCGTAGTCAGCGCCAGCCCCGCCAGCGCACCGGAAGCCAACCCCAGCAGGCCGGGCAGCGAAACCAGATCGGCTGTGGGATTAAACAGCAGGCCGAGTCCGATCAGGCTGATCAGCAGGGCAATGCGGCGGTGGTTCGTCCATGCCTCTTTCAGCCAGAGTACGGCGAACAGTGCGATAAAGATCGGCGAAGTATAATTGAGCAGCAGGGCATCGGTCAGGTGCAGGCCGTTGATGGCGTAAAAGTAGAGATACATGGCAGCCAGCCCCGCGCCTGCACGCAGCAGATGCAGATGAAACCGCTGCGTTTTCAGTGATACACGGTTGCGCAGCATCAGCGGCAGCAGGATGAGCAGGCCTATAAAATTGCGGAAAAAGACCACCTCACTCTGTGGCAACTCTATGCAGGCCATGCGCACGCATGCGGCCATGGAGGCAAAGCAGGCAGCCGAAAGCAGGGCGAAGCCGATCCAGGCAGCATTGTCCGGCAGCGGCAGTGCGTGGTTGAGGTTGAATTTCATTGGTATCCGGCAATTGAGGCGTGCATCAGGAGATGCTGGCGCGGAAGCTGATCGAGGTAAACAGTCTGTTTGGCGAGGCTGGCAGGGCGCCGTAGGGTAGGGCGATGGGAATTCCGGTGAATGAAGAGGGTGATGCGCATCAGGGCATGCACGCGACACAACGACAGCAGATGATCGAGCGCCATCAGGATAGCCTGGACTATTTTGGCTATGCACCGCAAGCGCTCTACTGGGGCACGCACGAAGAGCAGCTTGCACGCTTTAGTATGCTGGCCGGGATAGGTGTGCGTAACGGCGATTCGCTGCTGGATGTCGGCTGTGGCTTTGGTGATCTGTACCGCTGGTTAAGCAGCCGGGATCTGGCTGTCGATTATACGGGGCTAGATATCTCACCCGAAATTCTGGCCAAAGGGCGTGAATTGAACCCGGCATTGGGGCTGGTGCAGGGCGAGCTGTTTGATTTCGACTGGGCACCGCAAAGTTTCGACTGGGTGTTTTTATCCGGCACTCTGAACTGGGATGTCGGTGAGGGCAGCGCTTATGCACGCCGCGTGATCCGCCGCATGTTCACGCTCTGCCGTTTCGGCGTGGCTTTTAACCTGCTGGATATCCGTACGCTCGATATGGCAGGCATTGGCGAGATAGTAGCCTATCAGCCGCATAAGGTACTGGCCTTCTGTGAATCGCTCAGTCCCGGTTGCAGCCTCTACAGTGATTATATCGAGGATGACTTCACCATCTATATCCGGCGCGAGCAGCCGTAAGCATCAGTTGAGCAGGCTGCGGATTACCCGGTTCATGGCATGAAAATCGAGTGGCTTGGTCAGTACATGGCTTTTTTTGCCCGCCTCCTGCTCCAGCAGGTGAGTGCGGTCGTAGCCGGTTGCATACAGCACGGGAATATTCGGGACGATTTCACGCAGCTTGCCGGCCAGCAGCGGGCCACCGTAGTGCGGCATAACCACATCGAGGATCAGCAGGTCGATCTCCTTGTAGTGACGTGAGAATATTTCGATCGCCTGCAGTCCGTCGCAGGCCTGCAGCACGCGGTAGCCGAAGGACTCCAGCACCTCCGCGACGGCATGGCGTACAGGCTCTTCATCATCGGCCAGCAGGATGGTTTCACCACCTCCGGTCTCAGGCTGTGCAGGCGCGGCCGCTGAGCTATGGAGTGTGGCATGCTGGAGTGTGAAATAGAGGTTGATTTCGGTACCGTAGCCTGGCTGGCTCTTCACATCAATCAGCCCGTGGTGGGACTGGACCATACCGTACACCATCGACAGGCCGAGCCCTGTACCTTTGCCAACCTCCTTGGTGGTGAAAAACGGATCGAATACCTGCTTCAGTGTATCCGCCGGAATGCCAGTGCCGTTATCCGAGATCGAGATGCAGGCATGGGGATGGTTGTGGGCACCGACATGATTCTCCAGAAACTGGCTGTCCGGATCATAGCGGGAGAGGCGCATGTCGATCCGCGGCTGCTCGATGCCTTTTAGTGCATCGCGTGCATTGTTGAGCAGGTTCAACAACACCTGCTGCAGCTGCGTGGCATCGCCCTTGATGATAAATGAGCCGGGCGCATCGACCTTCAGCGTGAAGGTGATGTTTTCGGGGATGCCGACTCTGGCCAGTTTCACCGCCTCATGGGCAAATTGGCCGAGATCCATCGCTTTCATCTGCACCACACCCTTGCGGGCGAAGGCCATCAGTTGTGCGATCATATCGGCAGCCCGCCTGTTCAGTGATTCGATATCGTCGAATTTGCGGCTTGTTTTTTCATCGTCCGGCGTCATTTTGCGCAACAGAAAGAGGTTGCCGGAGATGCCGGCCAGCATATTGTTGAAATCGTGGGCGATGCCGCCGACCAGCGTGCCGATGGTCTCCATCTTCTGGGCCTGCTGCAGCTGCTGCTCGAGGTTCACCTGCTCACTGATATCGGAGAAGAT
>Ga0210050_1002322_pt1 | contig 18423 bp, 20 predicted proteins | sample CryGey132114_all_FD_185463 | JGI IMG/M metagenome (GOLD analysis project Ga0210050, IMG submission 185463) | Groundwater microbial communities from aquifer - Crystal Geyser CG22_combo_CG10-13_8/21/14_all (SPAdes) (version 2) | ecosystem: Environmental > Aquatic > Deep subsurface > Groundwater ...
ATTGCCGCTCGATCCTTATCCAAAAACAGGACAAAATATGTTTGCATAGGCGCTTAGCTCAGTTGGTAGAGCGTCGGTCTCCAAAACCGAAGGTCGTAGGTTCGATCCCTACAGCGCCTGCCAGAATTCATGGATGAACCAAGGTTCCCCCATGGACCCCCTCCTTCAAAGAGTCACACATATCATCGTTCTACGAAAATCTCCTCTCCCATTTCCGCATTAGGAGCAGAGACACGCACTTTCCCGTCTTCCATTTTCTGAATGCGGTATTCTGTGCTGCGATTGTCGAGAGCGAATGGATCGATGAGCAGATGTGCTTCCGCAATGTATGGAGCAAGGTCAGACAAATCAACCAATCCCGTGCAATCCAGCGCATCGAATTGACAAATTTCCTGCGCTCCACTCGTGATCCCTTGAGGAAACAAACTTCGATGGTCCACTGCATACTGGTACAGGGAGTCAAGAATACGCTCTATGTCTTGCTGGCGTTTTTCGTTACGCAGGAGTGGCGAATCTTCGCTCGCCTTCCACCCTGCCACTGCAATACCAAGAAGAAGAACAACAAGGCCGCCAAAAAAGAAAAACTCTAAACGCGTGAGGGGATGTTTGGACATGGTGAATAGTATACAAAAAATATGTCATCCTGATGCGCATTTTTTCTGTGTCATGGTGAGGTGCTTAGACACAACTTACCCCAGACCTTTCCACCTCCTCCCCGGCCCCTTCTCGCGCTTCTTTGCAAGAAGCTCTACTGCCTTCTCAAAATCAACTTCTTCAGGACTCAGTTTCTTGCCCAGCGACGCGTTGGTTTTCCCGTCCGTTACATACGGACCGAAGCGACCGGTTTTCACGAGAATCTCTCCACCGCTCACCGGATCTTTTCCAAGAGTCGCCAACGGCTCCCGTGATTTCTTCTCTTCTTCCTTTTTGTCTGCAAGGAGCATTTTTGCCTCTTCCGCATTCACCAAAGCAGGATCTTTCTCTTTAGGAAGAGATACCGTGACATCTCCACACTTGATATACGGACCGTAGCGCCCGAGGTGCACTTCCATTTGTTGCTTACTCCAGAGCCCGAGTTCCCGTGGAAACATGAGCAAAGATAACGCTTGCTCCAACGTGACATCATCCATCGACATCATCTTGGGGAGCGAAGCTGTTTTTCCTTTTCTACCTCTCACCCACTTCACCTTCTTTCCCTTTACATCCTTCTCCACTTCCCCAACCTGCACGTACGGACCAAAACGACCGAGAAGAACAACAATCGGCAACCCTGATTCCGGATCATCACCAAGAATACGCTCTTTCTTAATATCCTCCCTCTTAATCGTCTTTGTTTTCTCGTCAATAAGCCGATGAAACGGATGATAGAATTCACGCAGGAATTGCACCCACTCTTTGTCTCCCTGACTAATATCATCAAGTGACTGCTCCATTTGCGCCGTAAAAGCAAGGTTGACAACATCACTGAAATGCTCCGTTAAGAGATCCGTCACGAGAAAAGCAATGTCCGTGGGTTTGAGTTGCTTTCCTTCCTTTTCAATGTATCCCCGTTGCTGAATAGTACTGATCGTCGGTGCGTACGTACTGGGACGACCAATGCCTTCTTCTTCCATCTTCTTGACCAAACTCGCTTCGGTGTACCGTGGCGGCGGTTTAGTGAAGTGCTGCTCCGGCAACAATTCCTCGAGTGTAAGCGATTGTCCCTCCTCCACTACAGGAAGAAATTTTTCATTATCACTTTCCTCCGCTTCGTGCCGACGGGCATGATCGGACTCATCTTTCCCTTCATGGTATACACGGAGAAATCCGTCAAAACGGACTACCTGTCCTGTAGCACGAAACATGTAGTTTTTTGCAGCAATATCCACACCTGTTCGCTCAAGCACTGCTTCGGCCATCTGCGTTGCTATCGTGCGGTTCCAAATAAGCGTATAGAGCTTGAGTTGCTGACGATCCAAAGTATCAGCCAAAGATTCAGGCGTGCGATCGCATTCTGTAGGACGAATAGCTTCGTGTGCCTCTTGCGCCCCTTTCGTTTTGGTCTTGTATGTTCGTGCCTGGCTGAGAACATACTCCTTCCCAAACTGTTCCTGAATAACACGACGTGCATCAGAAAGCGCCTTATCGCTTAGGTTGACGGAATCGGTACGCATGTAGGTAATGAGTCCTGTTACCCCTCCTTTTCCAAGATCAATTCCTTCATAGAGCTGCTGCGCAACCATCATGGTCTGCTTTACGGAGAACCCCAGTTTTCGCGACGCTTCCTGCTGCAACGTTGATGTCGTGAACGGCGCAGGAGGCGTGCGCTTTACTTCTTTCTTCGTCACACTGTCCACTGTCCATGATGCACCATCCACCTCTTTCAATGTTGCGCTTGATTCTTTTTCACTGGTTAAGCTGATTTCTTTTCCGTCTTTCTTTTTCAGTGTTGCAGTGAATCGCTCTTCTTGTTCTGTATGGAGCACTGCATCGATCGTCCAGTACTCCTCAGCCTTGAAAGCACGGATCTCCCGTTCACGATCGACGATAATGCGCACCGCTACCGACTGCACGCGCCCGGCAGAAAGACCCTGCCGCACCTTCTTCCAGAGAAATGGAGACAAGGTGTACCCCACCAAGCGGTCAAGCACACGACGCGCCTGCTGTGCCTCCACAAGTTGCATGGATAACGTCCGAGGATGCTTCATCGCTTCCTCTATAGCAGACTGCGTAATCTCGTGGAACACGATACGCTTCACTGTTTTGGGATTTTGCCGTAGCACCTCTGCAATATGCCAACCTATAGCCTCTCCTTCTCGATCTTCATCGGTTGCAATCCAGAGCTCTCCTGTTTCCTTCAGTGCGCTCTTCAACTTTTTCACGACATTCGCCTTTTCTTTCGGCACTTCATACGTTGGCGCAAAATCTTTTGCGGTATCGACACCCAACGTACTGCTCGGCAAATCACGAATGTGACCCATGCTTGCTTCGACCATGTAATCTTTGCCAAGGAAACGCTTAATCGTTTTTGCCTTTGCTGGACTTTCGACAACGAGTAAAATTTTCACGCACACACAGTAAGCCTCGTACAGCAAAACTGCAAATCGTGTTCATCTTTTGAGATCAGTGTTTTTGGCTTCTCAGAGAGAATGCATAGAAGATTGGCAGAAAGAAAAGCATGTATGTGGCTTGCGGTAGCCCTTTCCTCAGGTAGACTCCACTCTATCGTTATTTCCTACCCTTCTTCGCTATGTCTATGTCTAAACAAGATTTGATTGCGATCATCGCTGATGCTGCCGGCATCACGAAGCGCGCAGCAGCGAGTGCACTCGATGCGCTCACATCTACTGTGATGAAAGAGTTGAAGAGAGGGAACACTGTTACGATCACTGGGTTCGGAACATTCCGTGTATCCAAGAGACAGGCTCGCACAGGAGTGAATCCACGTAACCCCGGTCAGAAAATTTCTATCCCTGCAATGAAGGTTCCATCCTTCAAGGCCGGAAAGACCCTCAAAGACTCCGTACGGTAACTCTCCACTTCATAGAAACGAAAAGCCTCCGTCATTCGGGGGCTTTTTGCAGTATGCCCACGTGTTTGCCTATGCTACACTCTTATACCAATGAATCACGACCTCATTAAAACCACCCTTGGCCAACTCCTGGAGCACCTCAACTTCGTGTACACCAACATTACCGTTTCTAACGAAGAAGACTACGTTCGCGCAGAAATCGAAGCGCCAGAACCCAGTCGCATCATCGGTTGGCACGGTGAAACACTGAACTCCATTCAACAGCTTCTTAAAGCTATTATTCGTACCAAGGAACATCTTGAACGCGCACCCTTCATCATTCTCGATATCGACGACTATCGCAAAATGCAGGAAGACAAAGTGCGTAGTATTGCCCAGCAAAAAGCTGACTTTGTGCGACGCACCGGCAACCGTATTGCGCTTGCACCTATGAGCCCCTACTTCCGCCGCATTGTCCATCTCCACATTGCCAACACACCGGAGTTGCAAGATCTGAGTACCATGAGTACCGGTGAAGGCGACTACCGCCAAGTTGTCTTGCGTCTGAAGGAGGAGAAACTCAAAACCGGCGAAGAACTTGCTCCAGTAATCGCAGAAGATGATGGGTTGGAGAATTTGGATATTTAATTGGCTATATCTCTCCACTCCTCGATCAATTTCCTTTCGGCACGGGAAAGTTTTGTAGGGACTTCCACAGTGATGTGCACATAGTGATCTCCAGAGCGGGAACTGCCGAGAATCGGCATGCCCTTGCCCTTTATACGAAATATATGTGATGGTTGTGTACCAGATGGGATAGTGAGCATCACCGTTCCATGCACTGTTTCTACTTCTTGTTCAGTTCCGAGAAGCACATCAAGTACGGATACCGTCATACGTGTACGAATGTCACTGCCATCGCGTTCAAACCGAGCATCGTCTCGTACCCGCACAGTCACAAAGAGATCTCCAACGGCATTGCCTTGTGCCGCGTCACCCTCACCGCGCACACGAAGCGTTTGTCCGTGGTCAATTCCCGCGGGAATACCTATCGTGAGATCCTCTGTTTTTTGGAGCACGCCCTTGCCATGACATTCTTCGCAAGGAGTCTTCGGCACTTTTCCCGACCCTCGACAGACTGTGCAGAGCGTGGATTGCTGAATAGTTCCAAAAAACGACTGTGCCGTGCGAATAATCTGCCCCGTTCCTCCGCAATCTGAACAAGAAATAAGTGCCTCACCTTGCTTTGCACCTGATCCATCACATGATGGGCACGGTCGTTGCCGCGTGAGAGAAATCGTTTTCTGCACCCCCGTCACACTCTCCATAAAATCAATATCGATGATGAGTTCCCGATCTGCACCGTGCTCTTGTCCTCGACGCCTTCCTCCACCGCCAAATATTCCTTCAAAAATGTCAGAGAAGTTACCAAAACCTCCCGACGCAAATCCTCCGGCATCAAATCCCTCGAATGGGTTGCCGCCCCCCACTCCCGATCCTACGGTGCCAAACCTATCATACTGTTGACGCTTCTCCGTATGACTGAGCACCTCATAGGCTTCGTTAATCTCCTTGAATTTCTCCTCGGCCCCCTTATCGCCTTTGTGCTTATCCGGATGCCACTGCTTGCTTAACCTTCTATAGGCACGTTTAATATCGTCCGCAGATGCGCCTTTCGAAACCCCCAGTACGGCATACAGGTCTTTCGCCATGTCTTCGCCATTCTAGATACTCTCAAGAAATATGCCAGGACCTGGCTCCCAATTCTTAAATATGCTATACTACTGAGATGCTTTCGCATAGAAAGATTCTGCACCTGTCACTGGGATGGCTGACCGTTCTAGGGGGTATCGGCTGCACCGCTCTCGTGCTGTTCGCTGTCGGAAAGACACCGATTCTGGAAGCACGTCTTGCCCCCATTCCTGCCCAGCAACGCATCCCCTGGCACTTCATTACTCAAGAAGATATCGAAAACGGAGTGACTGTTCCGGCGGACACACACGTCGCATTCCACTTACCGGATAGCTTCGTCACCATCGATCGCCGTGTGCTGTTTGGAAGACAGGGTGAGAAAGTGCGCTACTGGGGATACTGTCTTCCGGATAACTATGACCCTGAAGTTGCGAAACGACGCGCGGGCCTCCCCGGACTGCTGTTTCTCTCAGAGGCAGAACGCGAGATTCGGGAGCAGCAAGAGCTGCCACCCGAAAAACGTTTCTCCGTGCGATATCCGCCAACGCGAAGGGAAGATTTAGACAAGCAGAAGCGGAAACCTCCGCTCATTCGTCACCAGTTTGACACCTTCGAACAATCGCAACTGTGTTACATTATGACAGCATCCTCGCTCCCCATGGGGCTCGACAGCGATAACGACGGCCTCAACACGAAGTTTGAACAGCAACTTGGAACACATCCGGACATTGCGGACAGTGACGGAGACGGTCTTCTTGACGGCATCGAACACTTCTACGGATCAAAGCCCTTTGCACACCATCTTTCAGGAGAACGCGCTGGCTTAAATCCTCTCTCGCGTGATACGGATGTCGATGGAATCATCGACGGGGTTGAAGATAAAAATCGTGACGGAAAACTTGATGATGACGAGACGGACCCCCGTAAGAAAGATACGGACCGTGACGGACTCTGTGACGGACTCTGTATTACACGCATAGGCCGAGCTACAAAACTTCTTCTTGGTGAGGATACCAACCTCAACGGCAAGTTGGATCAAAATGAAACAGATCCTCTGAAGGAGGATTCAAATGGAGACGGAGTCACCGACTTCCAAGCCTACTTCAACTGCGAAGCAGGACTACAAGAATATTGTCTAGATACAAATTAAGTCACAAACTCCGGGCTATACGAAGCTTTAAGGTAGCAGTCCAAACTTTCTCAAAATTGATATATATGGTATAATGATTTGATGTCTTCGAAGATTATCCTGGGACTCAGTGGCCTCTTGCTTCTCCTCACTCCGAGTATGTCGGTTGCGTATATCACGCCTGAGCAAGCCGTACACGATGAATGGCTCTGGATTCCCCCCTCCACAACGGAGGCGCGTAACCGTGTCCATATGCAGCAGGAACGCAGCGCCGAACGCCGCGAGCGTGAACAGGAAGCCTACTTCGCTGAGCAACACCCTCCCGTTCCGGAAGAACAAGATATTGAACCGTACTTCAATGATCCTGCTTGGGGACCAAAAGATCCCTACTCCTACATTGATGAAGACGAACTGCGCCGAACAGCACGCCTTCTTGACCGCGTAGATCGACAGCAAGCACAAATCTATGACAACTACGCGCTGGGCACTCTCCACCATCGTCGCGCACCCGTAGCTGGTACAGGACCGGAAAGTATTGTTGCAGGAATGGTGCTGCTCGGCGTTGGATACTGGACAGTGCGCAGAGCATGGAGGAAGACAGTATAGAGATCGCACCACTCGTAGGAAGACCGTGCAAGAGCGTATTGCGTTTTGAAGTGATACTCTTGCGATCCCATGTTCCATACACAAACATCTCTCACGGGAAAACGGTGGGTTTTTCGTGACGTAAAAGAGAAAAACATGCACATCAGTACACCGGAGGATATTCAAAACATGCGATCTTTTCCGGATATTCCTCTCATTGATCCGTACGTATTTCCTGACACACCCAAAATTTGCGAACGCATATGGCATGCAGTACGCACACAGGAAGCTGTTGGTATTTTTGGAGACTACGACTGTGATGGCGTTACGGCATCTGCACAGCTCATACGCTTCTGCAGACGACATGGCGTAGAGCCATCCATTCGACTGCCACACCGAGAACACGATGGCTATGGAATCAAACCGCAGCACATTGACGAGTTTTATGAGCGTCACTGCACACTCCTTCTTGTTGTCGATACGGGTATCAGTGCACACGAAACCACCAACCACGCGAAGAAGTACGGCATGGATACTGTGATCATCGACCACCACACACCAAAAAACACATTGCCAGATGCTTTTGGCATCATCCATCAATGTACAGCCAGTCCACCGCTCCTCAGCTCACCTTGCGCTGCAGGACTGACATTCGCTCTCATTCGCTCGCTGGAAGTCGGTACATGGGACGAATACGCAGAAGACCTTGCACTCGCCTGCATAGGCACTGTTGCGGACCTCGTAGAACTGCGTGGCGAAAACAGGGCTCTTGTACAAAAAGGACTTTCTGCACTCCGTACACTGCGCAGTGGCCCCATTGCATCATTTATACAAAGCGTCTGCACAGAACAAACACAGATGAACAGTGCGGATATTGGGTTTCGACTGGCACCGCGCATCAATGCAGCAGGACGCATGGATACTCCTCTCCATGCGCTTCACGCTCTTCTGGAAGGAGGGGAGCACATTGCTGTACTGGAAAAACTCAACGCAGAGAGGAGGCAGCAAACACGGGAACTCTTTACCTACCTGATTGAGACCCTGCCAGATCCACTGCCGAGTTGCATTGTCTGTGCCAGCCCACTCTTTCCCGCAGGAATCATTGGTCTTCTTGCCGGAAAACTGACGGAGCTATATGGGCGCCCCAGTCTGGTCGCCACCTGCCAGGAAGGGTACTGTACAGCATCTCTCCGCAGTCCAGGATGCTACAACATCACAGAAGGGCTTCAGCGTATCGCTCACCTTCTCTCTTCATTCGGAGGACATGCTCAAGCAGCTGGATGCACATTCGCAGAAGATCAGCTTCATGCGGTACGACAAGCACTGATCACCGACGTGGAGCACCATGTACCGCCAGAGGAACTTCGCACAACGCTCTCTCTTGATGCATGCATTTCTCCTGCACATATTTCTGTGGACATGTGCGCAGCACTGCAATCTCTCGAGCCCTTTGGCTCGGGAAATCCTGAACCACTCTTTCTTATAGAACAGGTCACTCTTTCCGCATGTAAAAGAGTGGGAACAGATCAAACACACCTTTCAGCATGCCTCGGTCCCACTCGCTGCATAGGCTTTGGCATGGGGAAACTCCTCGATCAACTGCACCAGCCTGTGGATCTGGTCTGCACACTTGAGCTGCACACTTGGAACAGCCGCACCTCACCTCAGTTACACCTAAAAGATATCGCTCTCTCCTATACGGGAACCAACTCCCCCTCCATATCAAATACTTCTGTGACAGACACATCGAATGCAGCTGCAATTTTGTAAGCAAGCAGAACAGAGGGATTTGTCTGTCCTCGTTCAATGCTCATAATCGTCTGGCGACTCACGCCTGTTCGCAGTGCCAACTCTTCCTGTGTCATACTCTTCTCGAAACGCAGTCGGCGGATATTGTTCTTGAGACTCGCAGTGGAAGACATAAGGAAAATCTTTGAGAAAAATATGAGGATAGCCCTAAGGCTGGAGCATTTTACAGATCATAATCTTCTCTGCAAGGGTAACTTTTCCCCAAGAATCCCTGAAGTGCATCTCCTGCACGAAAATGGGAACATTTCCAGACTTCTTTCTTTGCCAATAAGGGATTTGCTCCTCTAAAATATGTGGTATGGCATCATCGCCGTTTCACGGCATCTTCCAGTCACTGGGTATTTCGCAGGGAACGACTCTACCCACATCTTCCATAGCGGAATCTACGTTTACTCAGAAAACTGCTTCTGGGCAGGTCGCGGCAGATATCTACGAACAAGGAGAGTACTACATTATTAAGATTCCTCTGGCAGGCGTGCGGCTCACCGACTTGGATATCGAAGTAGCTGAAACGACCATCACGATACGCGGATGCCGAAAACAAAGCGACGATGTTTCCGCGGACCGCTATCTTGTACAGGAGTGTTTCTGGGGAGAATTCAGCCGTTCTATAACACTACCCTGCTCAGTAGACCCAAAAAAAATCAAAGCATCTTTCAATAAAGAATGTATCTTAAAAATCCTTATCCCAAAGGAAGAACACAGTGTCAAAGTCGTGCGCATCAACGAGGGATGATTTCCCCCACCTTCTTTCGCACATCTTCCATCCACTGCAGAATTTCGCTTGCCTGCGTATCGTCGCCAAACCAGGCAGCAATGAGTTTCTGGTTACTGGGATCGCGCAGAAGTCTTCCCAGTTCTCGGTACGCTCGTTCGACTTTTTTACACTCCTCCTTCTTTCGCTTCCAGGACTGTGGATCACTGAGAGCAACCATCAGTACCTGTACGTAATCGTATGCCGGATAGACCACCTGCTCTTTTTCACGCTCCAAGATAGAGACAGAAGACATGAGACGGGACGGGAAAGAATATGTATTTTTCTCAAGTATTGTAGCGAAATTCAGACCTTTTTGTCAAAATTCCTCAGCAATGTAGACTGTCTCCATGCAACTTAAGCAAGCAATTCTTCCTGTTGCAGGGCTTGGAACACGATTTTTGCCTTGGACAAAAATAACCCCAAAGGAAATGCTCCCCATCGGCAACCAACCACTCATCGCCCTGCTCGTCGACGAATGTTTGGGAATCGGCATTACGGATATCTGCTTCGTCATCAGCCACGGAAAAGAGAGTATTCCACAATATTTCTACGCCGACCCCGCGCTGGAGGCAAAACTCGAAAAGAAGGGGAAGCTCGACCTCTTGGCACAACTGAGACGGTACGACTCTGTTGATTTTCATGTCGTCTATCAAGAAGAGGCGCTAGGCGACGGTCATGCGATTCTCCAGGCACGAGAATGGGCCCAGAGCGATGCTATCGCAATTCTCTTTGGTGATGACCTCTTTGCAGGGGAAAAAACCGGTTTGCAGCAGCTCGTGCAAGCGTACGCACACCTCTCTCAAGGAACCAACCTACTGTCTCTCGAAGACGTCCCGCTGGAACGCGTGTCCAGATACGGCATTGCCGCTATCGATGCATCCGCGTCCAGAGACCGCCTGAAAAAGATCACCGGTCTCGTCGAAAAACCACAACCGGAGGTCGCCCCTTCGACATTCGGCGTTGTGGGAAAGTACATCATTACCAAACAGACCATCGACACCCTCTCTACAATGAACGGCGACCACCACAAAGAAATCCGTCTCATTGACGCGCTGACTGCTGAACTCAACTCCACACCAACGTATGGGTACGTCTGTGAAGGAAAACGGTTAGATACCGGCACACCAGAAGGCTACCGGGAAGCTGTACAAGTGCTCGGGTAGTATGTTCTGGCACTTTTTCGCCCTCCTCGCCCTCTACCTCCCTGCATTCATTGCAAACGGTGCACCGGTCGTCGCTTCCAAAGCACCCGGACTGAGAAAGTGGAATGTGCCCATCGCAGCAGAGTGGTTTGGAAACAATAAAACGTGGCGTGGCTACATATGTGGCATCTTTGTTGCCGGTATCACGGGCGCAGTAGAGCACTTCTTCCGGCACACACTGCTCTTAGTATCATTTGGATTGCACACATCCCTTTTCCAAAGCATTGGAACCGGACTTCTCTTGGGGTTTGGCGCACTCAGTGGAGATATTCTCAAAAGCTTTGTCAAAAGACGCATGGGCATCCCTCCAGGAAATGCGCTCCCCGTCCTCGATGGCATCGACTACATCATTGGTGCTCTCGTTGTCTTTCTGCCTTTCTACGTACCCACATGGTGGGAGATACTGTTTTTACTCATTGCCGCCCCTGTGCTCAGCCTGCTCTCAAACACCACTGCCCACATACTCGGATGGAAGAAGGTGTGGTATTAAGTGAGAAGGTAGTAGGTGGTAGGTAGTAGGTGGTAGATTACAGCTGTGTAGATTCCAGCCACACAATCGTCCAGCATTACAGCTGGAGGCCAGTCTTCCATCGCATCAATATTCCGAATGCCCAATGGTTTGAAGTGATCGAAGAAGCCAAAGAGAAACACTAATGCTCCGGTGGATATTGGTGTCAGTTCTGTTTGTCTCCAGACAAGCAGAGGAATGAATGCCAGTAGCACACCCAGAAATTCATCGATCACGATCCAGTGATGATCGAATGTATTTCCTTCTTTCATCAGAGGAATCATTTTTGCACCCAGCACAAAAACTACGAGAAATATCCCTACAAAAAGGGCAAAACGGTAGAGAGCATCCGCAGGAAGAAGAGTATGGAGCCCGTAACAAAATGCTCCTGTAAGGATAATGGCCACACCGGCTCCAATGCGATACGGGAGAAAGCCGATGCCACAGAGACTGAGAAACATGCGGGACATAAAGGTAGTATACAAAAATAGCCCCGCGGTGCGGGGCTATTTTCATTGTCTCTTTTTTTATAGTCCTCGTTTCTTCAGACGTGCGTTGCGCCGCTCAATCACTCCTTGAAGCCGTGTTTCGAGTCGGCCAACCTTTTCGCTGATCGTTGCTTCGGGTACACCACGCTTGCGCAAGCGCATCTCAAAGCGGTCAACGATACTCCAGAGTCTCTCTTCGAAGTTCATGTCACGACTGGTACGTGCAACAGCTGCAGTTCCCTGTCCTACTTCGCGTAGTGACGGCCGTGAACGCGGTACCGTACTCACGCCACCACCTCCACCACCGCCAAGTGAACCGCGTCGTCCTCCGCCTCCTCCGCCTCCTCCACTGGTAGTTGAGGATCCACCAGTCACAATGAAGGTTCCTCCTTGTGAATTCTTTAAGGCATCCTGTGCATCCGTGTACGTGACGCTGATCTCTCCGTCCGCAGTGTGCTGCAGCGTTCCGTCTTCACTGGAAGCAGCAGCATTTGCAGTGACAATTGATCCTCTAAAAATACCAGATTCCTTTTCTGTTTCCGTCAATGTCACTGTTTCAGTATCCTTCGTCGTTCCGCCCACAGCAAGGATCACAGTCACTGTCACCGTATCTTTCGTATCCCCGGCAATATTCTCATCAGCATCCGTGAGTGTGACGTACACCGTTTCTCCCTGTCGGAAGGTTTCCAGTCGTGAGAAACTGCTGTTCCCCACTACGAAGCTGGACCCCGTATGAGACAACACACCCGTATCATCTTTTATCGTTCCATAGTTCACGATCGCCGCACCCGTTGCATAGAGCGTGTGACCGGACATGGCAAGGAGCGATCCTGTATTGATTGTCAGTGTACCTAGCACAGTAAGATTGCCTGCAAGAACACCGCTGCTCGTTTTCGTCACTGTTAGGGCAGTAATTTTTGGATGATTCTTATTCTTGAACGCGAGAACTTGACTCCGCCTGGCGCCATTGAGTATGAGTGTCGATCCACCCGTTTGCGTGTAGGACGAGCTTCCATTAGCAGTGATCGACCCCGAAATCGTCACCGTAGTATCCGAACTAAACGTAGACTGTGCATTATTCGCAATGGTAATGGATCCACTGACATTTAATGGCGTACCAGCACTCGCTTGCGTTCCCTGATGCGACAAGCTGAAATTTCCTCGCGTCACTGTGAGATTGCGAATCTTGAGCAACGCTCCGGATACGAGCAGGTCATCCACCGTCGTTCCTGCCGTGTTGTTCAGAATAATTCCGGAAAAACTATGATTCGTATCCACCTGACTTGCCGCGGCAGCTTTTGTCCTGTAAGCAAACGTTTGATCTTGATTGTTGTTATTGAAGACCAATGTTCCTGAATAGTAGAAGTTTCCACCAAGATGCAGGAGGTTTCCCGATGTCGTCCACCGGTGGTTTGCAAGGCTGTTGCTGATCACACCACCCGTCATCGTCAGTGAACCGGACATTGCCATCACTGCTCCCGTTCCAATCACAAGACGTCCTGATCCGATACGGGCTCCCGTTCCTCCAATGATGAGTGTAGATGTTCCCGTCCGCACACTTCCTGTCCAGGAAGGTGTGAGAATCAGTCCTCCAATGTTGACTGCTTGCTTAATGGTAATCACGTGTCCACTCGCTGCTTTTCCATCAAAGATGGCAACGTCACTGGCTCCTGGTGCAGATACACCACCTGTTCCACCTTCGGTGGCAGACCAGTTCAACGTGTCATTAAAAATGGCATTGGTATTATTTCCCACCCAGTATCGTGGAGCTGCAAGAGCAAGATCAGGCAGAATGAGAGCAACAATAGCTATAACACTCACGGCAGCTCGCATACTGCGCATGTACTGTGCCCATGCGTTTCGGGAAAATGTATTCATCATAAGGACGATGAGAAAAAATAAAGAATGTCTTCGTTGTGTACGACAACTCCGTACAATCAAACGATAGTGTAACCCGGTATGTTGCAGGTCACGTATCAGTTTTGCTTGAAAAGAATGCGATGTGTTTTTTGATCACATGCGTGTGCTACAACCCAAAAAAAGGAAAATTATTTTATGATATATAAACATTCATCTCAAAGTTCACAACTCCCTCCGCAAAATTTCCGCCTCATCACGCAAGTTTGCCGCTTTTTCAAACTCGAGATTCTGTGCGGCCAGTGCCATTTGGTTCTCAAGCTCTTCGATGAGTCTCCTCTTCTCGTCTTTAGGAATTTTCGTGTGATCGTATTTTGGTCGACGGAGTTCGAGTCTGCTGTGTTCCTCTGCAATATCGCGTATCGCTTTCTCAATCGACTTCGGTGTAATGCCATGTTTTTTGTTATAGCTTTCCTGAACAGCACGACGACGGTTCGTCTCATCAATCGCCGCTTGCATCGCGTCCGTCACCTTGTCTGCGTACAGTGTGACGTGTCCATGCAGATTACGCGCCGCACGACCGATCGTCTGGATAAGTGCATCGCGCGATCGTAGAAATCCTTGCTTATCCGCATCGAGAATCGCAATGAAACTCACTTCCGGAAGATCAAGACCTTCACGCAGCAAATTAATACCGACAACGATATCGATGTCTCCTATACGCAACTGCCGTAACACCTCAATGCGCTCCAAGGTCTCCACATCACTATGCAGGTAACGCACTTTGTAGTCCGCTTCTTTCAGATACTCCGTTAATTTCTCTGCCATCTTCTTCGTGAGGGTGGTGATAAGTACCCGTTCTTTTCGGACAATCGCCTGGTCCACCTCTTTCAGAATGTCCTGCACCTGGCCTGCCGTCGGCTTCACGTCCACCACCGGATCGAGAAGTCCCGTCGGACGAATGATCTGTTCAATAATCAAGTGCTTCGGCGTGTGCTCGTACTCGTACTTTCCCGGCGTTGCCGACACGTATACGCGCTGACGTAACCGTGCCTCGAACTCTGCAAATGTAAGAGGACGGTTATCATGCGCACTCGGTAAACGAAAGCCGTATTCAACCAAATTGTTCTTCCTGCTCCTATTTCCTTCATACATTCCTCCAACCTGTGGAATCGAAATGTGCGATTCGTCAACGAAGAACAGAAAATCTTTCGGGAAGTAATCGAGGAGCGTCGAGGGCGGCTGTCCTGGCTGTCCACTATTATTGAAATACCGCACGTAGTTTTCGATCCCCGTGCAGTAGCCTGTTTCCTTCAGCATCTCCATGTCGTACTCTGTGCGCATACGGAGTCTCTCCGCCTTTCCCACTTCCCCTGCATCAAGCAATTCTTTTTCACGTGCATCCAACTCTTTGAGAATTCCTTGCGTTGCCCCTTCAATCTTCTCCTGACTTGTCACGTTATGTGCCGCAGGAAAAATCGTCACTTCATTGAGGTTCTGAATCAGTTCACCGGTAAAACCATCCACTTCCTGAATCGTTTCGATGTCACCGAAAGGCATTTCCATGCGAATGACCGTGTCTCCTCCGGGAGGGAACACTTCCACCGTGTCGCCGAGTACGTGCACCATGCCCTGCTTGAATTCCAGTTGACTTCGCCGATACTGAATGTCTGTGAGGCGACGCAGGAACGTATCGCGCTGCATCTGCTCGCCTCTCTTCACGGTGATTGCAAGCGCTTCGTAATCCTCCACGTTTCCGAGCCCATAGATGCAGGAAACCGATGCCACGACGAGGACATCACGTCTTGTGAGGAGATTCATTGTGGCTGCATGACGAAACTTCTCGATCTCTTCATTAATAGATGCGTCTTTCTCGATATATGTATCGGTGTGGGGGATATACGCTTCCGGCTGGTAGTAGTCGTAGTAGGAGACGAAGTACGACACGGCATTGTCCGGAAAGAACTGCTGAAACTCTGAGCAGAGCTGTGCAGCTAACGTCTTATTATGTGCAAGCACCAGCGTTGGCCTCTGTAACTCCTGCACAATATTGGCCATCGTGAAGGTTTTCCCCGTTCCTGTGGCACCAAGAAGCGTCTGGTGCATTTCCCCATCTCTCAAACTCCGCAGAAGCTTTTCAATAGCTTTCGGCTGATCTCCCGTTGGCACGTAGGGCGCCTCCAAACGAAACGCCTTTTGTAAGAGAGGCATTGAGGGAGTATAAGCGAAGAGGCGTTCCGATGGAACGCCTCTTTTTGACCATTGTTTTCACCGTCGCCGGCCGACATCGTCGGCCATGCCTTCGATGCGGTCGGTGTATGCCTTTACCGCGGAATAGCCACGGTAGGCCATATAACCGCCAAAAGCGAAAATTCCGACCACTAAAATCAGCATTATACACAACGTCGCACCTCGCATAGTCACCTCAACTTTCTCGTGAGTACAATGATCACACTCTCCAACAATAGGAGAGACTTACTGGACAAAATACCATATTTTACAAACATTGCAAACTTTGGTAGAATACCTAGGAAATATGACTGAAAATGAACAGGAAAAACACATTCTTCCTTTTCCTGGCAAAGATGACCCAGAAGTTCACTCAGATCTAGGAGATGAGAACGAAGAACGGCCAGACATGTTAAAAGTACCTCAATTTGAAGAGGAAAATGCATGGAGAGCACAGGTGTTTGATTTGAGAAAAGAATGTCACAAAAGAGGAATCCCACTGGACGATGATCCGGAACCCCCTCCGACTGCTGCGTAGAAACACAATTAGGAGACGCCATGATATGGCGTCTCTACTAAAGAACGTACGTCAGATCCTCAATTCCACCTACCCTCTTCACCCTGTAGAGACGCTATACCATAGCATCTCAAAAACGCATTTCCTCTTTCATCCATTCCACAAACTTCTCCGGAACTCCTTCCATGCGCACAAATCCAATGGATGGCACTTCATTACTATGAGTTGCTTCAATGAGAGAATCGCAGTTCACGAAAACCCAGATGACTGTCATGGAACTAGTGTACACACAAAAGTAGCCCCGGGCAGGAATGCCCGGGGCTTTGCAGTTTGCGTTCACTTCGAACGCTTTCTGACTCGGAAAGCCCTTAATTAGGTTCTTTCCACTTCAACGGCTTCGCTTTCAGTCGTCTGATCATGAGGATTCTCCTTTGTGAGAAGACTGAGATGGACCTGCGTACACAAGAGGGTCCTCTCATACAAAATGAACAACATGAGTGACTCAATGAGGTGTCCGATTCGCACGCACCCCCTGTATCACTCTCTCCAAGATGGAACGGAATCGGATTGCCGACTCCTTCGTGCGAATACCCATCTTTTCGTGCGATGCAGCACGCGGAACCGGAATCGTCCCGTGGTGAAGAGTTCTAGTCTCTTTCTCTTCACCTTCCCCAGTTTTTGTTCCCCCACGGACGTCCTCTTCGAAAGAAAAGGAACGGTCTACAACATCGCTGTTCGTAGACAGGATCCAGAGTCGGACTGGGAGCTCTGGATTCCCCTGATTACTCAGGAGAAGTATCGCTGGCTACGACGAGAGGAGCTCGCCGGTCGTGAGGAAGCTGTCAAACAACTTCCGCATCGTCCGACGGCCGCCGCACTCACAGAGCACGCGTCCCGCATCGTTGAGCCCTGCGGACTGGATCATCATCTCCTTGTAGGGGAGACCACAATCACAGCCCACGAAGGTCACCTTCGATGCAGGCAGCTGTGCCGCGAGTACGATGGCGCGCTCCGACCCGTTGGCACCGACGTAAATCACGACGTGATCAAGGTCGGACAGCACTTTGAGGAGTTCACCCCAAAGACCATCGATCTTGCCACTGACGTGATCAACGTTCGTCTTCGCAGAACGCGAGTACCCGGACGGAACGGTCTTCGGATCCACAAAGAGATCCTCCACCGCCCACCGGTTCCCCGAGTCGTTCTGGAGAACGAACGCCCGTCGGCCATCAGGCCCGTCGTGCCAGCCGCTACGAAGGTTTTCCCCCACCGTGTTATAGGTGAGGAATGCTACAGAGTTCATCTGTTGCTCCTTTCGTAACGCCACACTTCCTTTCCGGAAGGAAAGAGAGCGGGAATGCCGCTCCGAGGGGTGTGGCCCCCGTTTCGTTCTCCCTGATAATTTTACCGGGGGAGTCTGGGGCCGAAACACACCCCCACCTCTCTCCTTCCGTCGGCACGGAAGTCGAAAAATGGCCCACTCACCCCACTTGGTGATTCGGTCTTGCGTACGCAGTCCTTGCCGTTGATTCGAAGAAACTGCACAAAGAAGCCTACAGGTATTTTTATACCTGTCAACTGTTTTGCAGTTTAGTCAAATACAAAGCATAATAACTACGCTTATTTTGACCTGCATTTACCCCTCAAATGCACCACTCAGGAGTTGGAAAATACAGATAGAAGCAGGTTGTTCTCAATCATAATTTCATAGGGCGTTTTGTACTGCAAGCATTTTCGCGGTGTGTGATTGAGCCAGTGTTCGATAGACGCGACGTCTTCGTCAGAGTAGTCATTGAGATTGGCTTTCTTTGGAATGAACCGCCGGATGCGTCCGATGGTGTTCTCCACACTCCCTTTCTCCCATGAGTGATACGGGTTGCAGAAGAACGTGCGAATGTTTAGTGCCTCTGCAACGGTTTCATGTTCACGGTTCTCAATGCCGTTGTCGTAGGTGATGGTTTTGCGAACGAGATCCCTGCACGTCTGCTGCAGAGTTTTGGCATGCACGGATGGTTTGAGGTTGGGTACTTTTCGCAATCTCGTGAATCGTGCCTTGCGTTCGTGGAGCACGGACAGGGAAACGGTACTGTCGTGTCTTTTGGGTGACACGACGGTATCCGTTTCGTAGTGACCGAACTCTTCACGGGAATTTGCCGCTTT
>Ga0210050_1002324_pt1 | contig 18417 bp, 18 predicted proteins | sample CryGey132114_all_FD_185463 | JGI IMG/M metagenome (GOLD analysis project Ga0210050, IMG submission 185463) | Groundwater microbial communities from aquifer - Crystal Geyser CG22_combo_CG10-13_8/21/14_all (SPAdes) (version 2) | ecosystem: Environmental > Aquatic > Deep subsurface > Groundwater ...
AAACATTTTGTAAGATTGAAAATCTTATAGATTTTTAGTTAGTCATTTTGACATCTTTTGATAATATTGTTTTTGTCCATATTTATTCTTCAAATCATAATAGGTAATATTGATGTTCAAAATAAATGATCAAAAGTTGAAATTTTCACTATAATCCTTTTATAAAATATGGAGGATACAGAAATTTGGATAAATCAAATGTGTATTTGATAGTATTTGAAAATGCTGTTGAGAAGGATTTGATTGAAAAAGGAATTAACCAAAAATTGACAAAGGACCATGAAAAGTACAAACTTCCGGAATATGCAAATAAGACGGATATAGATCTTCTCAGGGAAAAAGATGAAAATTTCAGAAATTTTATTAGAAAAATTTTATTACAATTATTCATCCGTAGCAATCCATTGATTAACAGAAATTTAATTTTACAAAAAATTCAATAATTTAAAATGGAAGAGACAAAAATCGGAATTATCGGATTTGGAAGGATGGGACAGATGATAGCACGCCTAACAGAGACAAAAAATTTTGAAATTTCCTGCGTATTTGATGTTAAAAATGTTGGGACAGGGATTGGAAATTTTATCAGAACAAAAAATGAAGTAAAGATAAGTAATATTGAGGATTTGGACGAAATTTTAAATGAAACAACGCCGGATGTTGTTATTGATTTCAGCAGCGCCGATGCGTGTGTTAAAAATTTAAAAACAGTCGTAAAAAATAAGATAAATGCGGTTATCGGAACAACAGGGTTTAGTGAAGAGCAGAAAGATGAATTAAAAGAACTAATAAGAGAAAACAACATTGGAGCAGTTATAAGCCCGAATATGAGTGCAGGTGTAAATATATTCTGGAAAATAATTGAAGAATCCGGAAAGATGCTAAAAAATTACGGTTTTGATGTTGAAATTACGGAAGCACATCACGATCAGAAAAAAGATGCGCCGTCGGGAACTGCAAAGAAAATGAAGGAAATTTTAAAAGAAATTTATAACAAAGAAATCCCGACACATTCAATAAGATTAGGCACGATTCCAGGAACACATGAAACAATTTTCGCCGGCTATGACGAGATAATTGAAATTAAACATATTGCATATTCAAGAGAGATATTCGCAAATGGAGCATTGCTTGCATCAGAGTTCATAAAAGGTAAAAAGGGAATATATAACATGCAAGATGTGATAAAAAACAGAAGAGATTAAAAGAAATGCAGAAGAGATTAAAAGAAATGCAGAAGAGATTAAAAATTTTACATTAGAACCTGAGTTTCCCACCCCTGCGTAAAAGTTTGGGCGTAATTTTTAAATCCCAAAGATTTAAAAAGATACGAACGAAGTGAGCATATTTTTGTTTTTAAGCATAATTAATTTTGTAAATTTTTAAAATTACTCGTCCATTTTTTGATGGTAGGAAAGATAGGTTAGAAAGAAAATTTAGATAAGGACTTAACAGAACTTTACAACATAGAAACAAAATTTCTCCGATGGAGGGAGGTAATAAAATGTTCTGAACATTTTGTAATATCCCGATGGTGTTGGTGCAAGTAAAGTTAAGTTATACTCTTCTTATGCTCTTCTGATAAGTAATTCCATACTATGCCTTACGATAAATTGGGTAAAAAGTGCTTTTAAAAGAGAATTCCAGCATATCCCACAAACGAATCCATTCCGTATTCAGGAAACACATCATAACTCGTTGCGTACCTGATTAAATTTCCTTTTTTACTTCCTAAAATTTTTGCAGATGCAAGTGTTGCTGATATTGCTCCCGGACCACAGGCATTCTTATGTTTATCTGTTTCTTCTGTTATTTTATCATATTCAAGATTAAGCATTAAATTTATCATCCTTTTATCATTTACTTCTTTGACCCATTTTAACGCGTCGTTTCCATGTCCCTTTGAAGCAAATCCATAATTCAGTCCGTAATGTGTTAAATCACTCGTTCCGATTATTGCTATCCTTTTTCCTTTTTCTGTTTCATTTTGGACAATCTCTCCGACAATTTCCCCTACCCTGACGGCATCGTTTGTTGTTACGAGCATTATTGGAACAATTTCTGCCATTGGAAATAAAAATTTTATAAATGGCAACTGCACTTCTATTGAATGCTCGTCCGCGTGGGCGTCTGGATTATCTTCAATATAAATTTTTCCTGTTTTTAAAATTTGTTTTGCTATATCTTTATCAATTTCAATCTGCCCCAATGGTGTTTCCCATACTCCTTCTGCCATTATTGCTGACTTTGAAATCCACGCGCAGTGATTCGCACTGAATAAAATAAATGTATCTATATTTTTTTTTATTACATTAAATACAGCAAATGAAATTTTTCCCGAAAAAATCCATCCCGCATGTGGCACTATTCCAGCAATTACCTTTTCAAAATCATCTGGCTTGGAGACATCTCTTAAGAAATTTTCAATCATGTTTTTACATTCGGATTCTCTCCTTGGATAAAAACTTCCTGCAAAACGCATCTGTCTTTTCATCGTGAATTATAGACAAAAATTTTATATTTTAAATTTTATTGTCTTCTGTCTTTCGCCCTCTTTTCTCTTTCATAACTTATCTGCAATCTCAATGCGTTAATATCTATAAATCCCCTTGCTTTTTCCGGCTCGTATTTGCCTCTTTCATGCATGCTGACCAGTTCTTCATTATACAGCGAAAATCCGGACTTTCTTCCTATCACGACAATATTTCCTTTATAAAGCGAAATTCTGACAACTCCGCTTACATAATCCTGTGTTGAGGTAAAAAATTTTCCCAGAATTTCCATTTCAGGCGAGAACCAGTATCCGCAATAAATTTTTTCAGCATATAAAGGAATGAGCATATCTCTGAGCTTCATAACCTCTCTGTCCATCGTCATTCCTTCAAGGTCAATATGAGCGGTCTGAAGGATTGTAGCTGCGGGACTTTCATAAATACCTCTTGACTTCATCCCGACATATCTGCTTTCAACCATATCTAATCGCCCTGCTCCGTTTTTTCCGCCAATTTCATTCAGATATAAAAATAAATTTAATGCACTGCTTTTTGTTGTTCCGTCGCTTAAATTTCTAACCTCAACGGGAATTCCTTTTTCAAAAACGACATCAATTATTGTCTCTTTGTCAGGAGCATCTTTCGGCGAAACCGTCATCTGAAACATTCTTTCCAGTGGCTCCTGCATTGGATTTTCAAGGATTCCCGCTTCATAACTAATATGCATTAAATTTTCATCTGTGCTCCACGGGTCGCTTTTTGTCTGCTTTACCGTAATGTCATTTTGTCTCGCGTATTCAATCAGGTCGTCCCTTCCTTTAAATTTCTCCAAAAATTCCCTGTCTTTCCATGGGGCATAAATTTTCATTTCAGGGGCAAGCGTTAAATATGCAAGTTCAAATCTTACCTGGTCGTTGCCTTTTCCCGTTGCCCCGTGCGATAAAATTTTTGCATCCTCATTTTTTGCGATTTCAACCTGCTTTTTTGCAATTAAAGGTCTTGCCAAGGCGGTTCCAAGCAAATATCTTCCTTCATATTTTGCATTTGCCATTATTGCCTTAAATACAAAGTCCTTTACAAATTCCTCTCTGACATCAACAGAATAAAATTTACCCGCTCCTACATTCAGTGCTTTTTTTTTGATTTTGTCTTCATCAAAGTCATTTTGTCCGATATTGCAGGCATATGCAATAACCTCATAACCCTTGCTGACAAGCCATTTTAATATTACAGAAGTATCAAGCCCGCCGCTGTATGCCAGTACAACCTTTTCTTTAGCCATTTGAAATTTAATAAAATTTAAGTAACTATTTGGTCACCCTTTTCAGTAAGCACCTCTTTTTCTTGCATCTGCCTATAATTTTGTAAATAACTTTTTGTAACTATTTTCAAAATGAAATTTTGAAATACTAAAACCTTTGGTTTCAATCTTTAAAAAATCTTTGAGATTTTGAAATACATGACTATCGGCTATTGACCGAATTAAATGTCATTAATTTATTTACTTTCTTTCCTATGTTATTTATATGAATGCAAGCATAGAGAGCGTTGAAAAAGTCCCAAATTAGGTAAATTCCAAATTTTTGGGTTGTTTGAGCATATCGGTTTTAAATTCCGATTTCTCAAAAAACGAGGTTTTTCAACAGTTTCAATTATATTAATGGGAAAAAATTCTCGTTTCAATTGGTTGGTGACATTTAATTCGGTCAATTTTCTCATTTAGCCGATAGTCATGTAATATTAAAATCACATTATTTGTAATGCACTATAATATTAAAATCACATCCTTAATAATGTGATATAGTATTAGAATTGTATTATTTGTAATGTGATATAATATTAAAATCACATTATTTGTAATGCACTATAATATTAAAATCACATCCTTAATAATGTGATATAGTATTAGAATTGTATTATTTGTAATGTGATATAATATTAAAATCACATTATTTGTAATGCACTATAATATTAAAATCACATCCTTAATAATATGATTTCCTTTACCTTAACAAAATTTCCATAAAATTTTCAACACCTTTTCCGTATCTTCCATTCCTGCAGGCAAATTCATCAAATTTTTCAACCTCATCCTTATCTTTTTCATCTTTACTTTTTGTTGAATATATAGCAAACGGAACCAAATCAGTAGTATGTGTTTTTACCTTTATTGGCGTTGCATGGTCTGGCAATATGGCAATCTTTGCTTCAATCCCTTTGTTTTTTATTTCTTGTAAAATTTTTCCAGCCATTTTATCCAGATTTTCAATGGACAAAATTTTTAAATTTATATCCCCGAGATGTCCTGCTTCATCCGTTGCTTCAACATGAACATATACAAAATCATGATCATCCAGTGCTTTGATGCATGCCATTGCCTTTCCATCATAGTTGGTATCCCATAAGCCCGTTGCACCCTTAACCTCAATTACATCCATTCCTGCAAGTTTTCCGATTCCTTTTATTAAATCAACTGCTGAAATGATAGCTCCCTTTAAATTATACTTTGCCTTGAATTCCTCCATTTTCGGTTTTTTTCCCTGTCCCCAGAACCATATCATATTTGCCTTGTTCTTTCCTTCTCTTTCCCGTTTCCTGTTTATTTCGCTTTTTTCAAGAATTTCCCACGACTTTAGCATCAGATGGTTTAACTTTTTTGCAATTTCTAGTCCTGCATTGGAAATATCAGAAGGATGTGAGTTTAAATTTATTTCTTTGTCTTTATTGTCTTTATTGCTTTTATTGTCTTTATTGCTTTTATTGTCTTTATTGTCTTTATTATCATTTTTAACAGTTATCAGATTTTTTTCTATTTCTGCTCCCACTATGTTGTGCGGCGGCTGACAGACAAAATTTTTCGATTTTGCATCCTTTACTTTGCATACAAATATATTCCTGTATGAAACACCCGCATAAAATTTTCCGTTAATCGCTTTCAGTTCATCAGAAAATTTTTTATTAAGCAAATCAATCAGAATTTTTCCTTCACCGCTTGTTATATGTCCTGCACAGTAATCCTTTAAAATACCACATTCTTCCGTGAAAAAATTACATCTGAATGCAACTTCATCATTACTTAAATTTATCCCCATATTTGCCGCCTCAATCGGTGCCCTTCCGGTATGGCATTTTCGGACATCGTATCCCAAAACAGATAAATTTGCCACATCGGAACCCGGCTCAAAGCCATCCTGAATTGTCTTTAACATTCCGCTTACTCCTTTTTTTGCAATAAAATCCATATTCGGTTTTTTTGCGACCTGAAGCGGTGTTCTGCTATTTAACTCATCAACGGGGTAATCGGACATTCCATCTCCTAATATTACAATGTATTTCATCTTAAAGGCATTTGAAAAAATTTTATTAAAATCTAATTTCTAATATTAAATTTATTTCCTATGGAAAAATTTAAATTTATAGATGATATTTCTGACCTGCGGTTTGTTGCTTACGGAAAGACATTAAACGAATTGTTTGAAAATTGTGCCTGTGCTATGTTTGAAGGGATGCTGGCAGAAATAAAGGTTGGGGAAAATTTTGAGCACAGAGGAAATTTAATTTCGGAAAATTTAACCGATTTATTGCACGATTTTTTGAACGAATTGCTCTTTATATTTGAAACAGAACATAAGGTTTTTAAGAAATTTACAGCAGATATAATCAAAAAAAAGGATTCATATAATCTGAATTTTGCTGCTGTTGGGGATAAAAGTGAAAATTATGTTATTGATGTCGGGATTAAAGGGATAACATATCATGAATTGAGTGTGGAAAGGAAGGAAAATGAAGGGGAAATTTTTTGGGAGGCGAATGTGTTGTGCGATATATGATTGTGCGATATATAATTTTCATAAATTTTTTATTACAATTTTTAGTAACTATTCTGTGGTGTAAAAATTTACCTTTGAAAATTTCAAAAAATACTAAAAAGTCAAAAAAAAAAATCATAATTTTTTGGGTGGCTGAATAGTTACTTTTAAAGATTGAAACCAAGGGTTCCAGTATTTCAAGATTTCAGTTTAAAAATACCCTCTAAATAGTTACGAAATTTCAGTTTAAAAAATTTAAAATGCTCTGTGCAGTAATAGCAAAGAAAAATTTTATGGATATACTAAATTTAGCAAAAAAAATCGGAAATTTAAATAGTGTTGGTGCAATTGAATTTCGGCTGGATTATGTAGATATTGCCGAATTTAAAAATTTGGACTGGTTTTGTGATAATGTGAGCAAAATAAAGGGAATTAAAAACAAAATAAAGATTGCAACCTGTATGCTGAAACAGGAAGGCGGAAATTTTACTGGCAACGAAGATGAAAGGATTGAAATTTTAAAAAAAGCATGTAATTTTTCCGATTATCTCACAATTGAAATAAAAAGTTTTCAGCAACATCCCAGGAAAATGAAAGCCCTCTTTAATTCAAATTTGATCCTTTCGTATCATAACTTTGCCAAATGCCCAGACATAAATGAGATAGAAAAAATTTTGAACAACATGGAAAAAATCAGGGTGCGATGCAAAGGAGACATAATAAAAAAGATTGCAGTTAAATTTGAGTCGTTTGATGATAACTATAAAATTTTGCCATTTTTGACAGAAGAGAAAAATTTTAGAAATATTATAATGCTTGGAATGGGAAAATACGGAAAATTAAGTAGGATTTTGAACCATTATTTCGGATTTTTAACTTATGTTAATGTTGAGGAAAAGACAGCAGAAGGACAATTGTGTGTTAAAGAATTTGAGGAAATTTTAAAAATTTTGAAGGAACAATCGTAATTGCTACATGTGTTTATAGTCATTTTGACATCTTTTGATAATATCAGACATGTTGCAAAATAACTTTTCCACATTTAAACTTCTTTAAATTTTATTAATTTTCATCTTTAAAATTTTTAATTTGCAACAACTCCATTATTGAGTGTCCATCCACAAAGTATAAAATTTTGAAAAAATTTTAACTTTTTCAAGGTAAATTATTATGTTTTTAACAATTTAAAAATCTTACAGATTTTCAGTAAAATTACGAGTTTATGGATGAACACTAATTATTTAATATCAAATTTAATTATTTATTTAATCCTGAGTTTCCCACCCCAGCGTAAAAGTTTGAGCGTATTTTTGTTGTTAAGTATAATTAATTTTGTAAATTTTTAAAATTACCCGTAAATTTTTTGATGGTGGGAAAAATGGGTTTAATATCAAATTTAATTATTAGACATGTTGCAAAATAACTTTTTCCACTTTAAACTCTTTTAAATTTTATCAATTTTCCACTTTAAAATTTTTAATTTGCAACAACCCTATTATAAATAAGAGCAAAAATGAATACAAATTTAAAATTTAAAATTTTGCTGATTGCGATTGTAATTGTAGGAATAACTGTAAATATAACAAGTGTGTCATCCAATCAAAATTACCAAATATTTGATGCTGTCTCAATACTTGAATATTTGTCGGGAGAAAAAAACTTAACTGAGGTCTCGGACTTGGACTTTAATTGCAATTGTGAAATAACTTTGCGGGATGCGTTTATTGTAATGCAAAATCAATTAACTGAGGAAACATATAATAATTGTGATTTGTGTTTTAACAGAGATGCCTCTTCATATGTTAAAAAAATGAATGATTTTGTTGATAATGTTATAAAGGCAAATGAAAAAATAAAAAATTACACCTACAAAGGAAATTGGATAGGGAATGCCACCGGGAGTGCAAATGGAACAGCAGAGGGAAATTATACTATTTATTTTTTTGGAATCCCTGTAACTACTTATTCATTCAGTAATGAGCCATTTAATGCCTCTTTTAATTTAATTTCAAATGGGACATATAACGGGACTTATGAAAGAATTAATAATTCAGGATATATTGATGGAAATGTAACTACCCGCATAGACGGAACAGTATCTGTAAAAGTAATAACACAGCCCGTTAACGAAACAAATACAACAGAAGTACACAATGAAACAAATAATGCCGACATTTATAATAATAGTGTTGCGGTCTTAAAGGACAATGAAACAGAAATAAATATTGTGGGTATTGAAATGGTTGATGGAACGGATTGCTATAAAATTCTTGCCGTTCCTTCTAAAAATAAAAGCGCAGAAATACTTAAAAATATGATAAAAAGTTATGAAGATAACTACACCATTTCATTAAATTTAAACGAGAGCAACATAAAGGAATTAAATATAACCTACTGGATAAGTAAAGATAATCCAGATAATTTTACTATTCTTCAGGAACACTTAAATGCAAAAATAGAAAATTTCACCCAAAAGATAAATAAGACCAACGAGGTAAATCAGTGTAAAGACAATGCGTGCATAAAAAATGTTACCCTTGATACACTCAATATAACACAAATGAATATATCTGTTTTTATTAAATTTACTGAAATTTATTACTGAAATTTATTTTTGAATTAAATGAAAATTGCAATAATTCCAAAGGACGAACGGGACAATGGCTTTGTCCGTGCTCTAAGAAGTAAAGGTGTAGAAGTAACGATTATTGCTCAAAATTTTATATCCGCAAAATTTGACGATGAACTTAAATGGACATACTTTAACAAAAAAAGAAATTTTACTTATGTGGCACAGCATATTGAAAAATATCGTAAAGGTAAGGAAATAGATATAATAGATTATGACTTGATGTTTTTACGATATAATGAAATTTTAAACGAGAAGGATAAATTTATTTTTGATACGATTGAGATGCTTGAAAATGAAGGAATGAATGTTATAAATCCGACAGATGGAATACGAATTTCAAAGGACAAATATTTAGGATATTATTACCTCAGAAAGGCAGGCATATCAATTCCGGAAACTTATGTAAGTAATGATGAAATGCACACATACTTCCAGATTCTCAATTCAAAAGGTGAAAATAAAAAAAATAAGAACGACCGATTTGTATTCAAGCCGATGAGCGGAAAAGGCGGAATAGGCATTGTCATCACAAAAGAAAAATCAACAGCAGGGGATATACTCTCTATGTTCGCTTTAAATAACAAGGTTGCCATATTTCAAAAATTTATAAAAAATAAAGGCGATATGCGGATTATTGTTGTTGGCGATGAAGTAATCGGCGGAATTTGGCGTATTGCAGGCAGAGGAATTAATAAGAACGGGATAAGTACCGGCGGAAAGGCGGTTGCATTTAAGGTCAGTGATGAATTAAAGGAAATTTCAGTTAAAGCAACCAAGGCGTTAAAATGCAAAATTTCAGGGGTGGATATTATAAAAGACAAAGAAAATAATGGTTACAGGGTTCTTGAAGTAAATTGCTCTCCCGCATTTGACAGATTTCAAAAGGCAACAAAGATTGATGTTTATAAAAAGGTCTCTGATTATCTGATAAAGGAATGTAAAAGATAGAGAATTTGAAGTTAAATAAAATAAAACACAACAAAATTTAAGAGAAAGCAAATACAGGGATAAAAAAGATGAAGTAATAAATCAAGAATTTACAAAAACAGTAACCTGTGTTTTCGACCCTTCCAATTAATAAACTATTTCGTCTGCATAGTGGCCCTCATGAAATTTCCACAGACAAATGGTTGAGTACCAAATAGACGTAGGCCATTAGTTTAATTAGACTGCTATAATAACCTACCTATAAAGTAGATCGTATTCTTGTGTAATAATCTGTGTATAAGCGGTGGCTACATCTATATAAATCTTATGGAGCTTTTTTAAAAGCTACCGCTGTACTTAGACTAATGAGCCACCTCTTTTATATTAAATTTTTCATAAATAAATTTAAAATACAACCATAAATTTAATAAATTTAAAACAAAAAATTTTAAGTTATAAATTTTATAATCAAAAATATTATTTATTGAAATTTTTATTTAATCTTCAAAATTCAATTGATAATTTACAAAAATATAAATGGCCTACTTTTATATGGCACACAACCCTTGTCTTGTTATAGTACTTGTCTTGTTATAGTACTCTTGTTATATTACTCAGAAATTTTATCAAACAAATTTAAATAAATTTCCTGTTGTTTTTCTTTATTTTTGTATTCTTCGCTGTCCTTGTTTTTATAAATTTCATCATTTTCATCAACAAAATTTAAGTCCTTTAATGCCTCAATACACTGTGAAAAATTACATGCTTTGCCGTGCCATTCCGCTCTATTTTCCATAAATTTAACGCCCTTCCCTTTAATTGTATTTGCAATAATTGCTTTTGGCTTATTTTGTGTGTGGAGAGTATTGAATGCGTTAATTATCTGCTTAAAGTTGTGTCCGTCAATTTCAATTACATCCCATCCGAACGCCTTAAATTTTTCTCCGATTGGATTTAAAGACATAACATCTTCGGTATTTCCATCTATCTGCAAACGATTTCTGTCAACAATTGCTGTCAGATTATCTAATTTATAATGACCCGCAGACATTGCCGCCTCCCAGATTTGTCCTTCATCACATTCTCCATCACCTAACAAGGTATAAATTTCGTATTGCTGAGTATCTTCTTCTTTTCTGTCAAGTTTTTCAGCAAGTGCCATTCCAACAGCAATAGAAAGTCCCTGTCCCAATGAGCCGGTTGATGCCTCAATTCCCGGAGTTAATAAAGCATTTGGATGCCCCTGCAGATGCTGCTGTTCAGGGTTATTTTCAGGATTATCTGTGTTAAATTTCCCAAATTTCCTTAAAAATTTTAATTCATCAATGCCAAAATACCCGTTTAATGCCAAAGCAGCATACACAGACGGACAGCAATGTCCTTTACTCAGCACAAATCTGTCTCTATACTTCCACTTTGGATTTTTAGAGTCATGCCGTAATTTGTGAAAGTATAATGTTGTTATTATATCTGCTGCTGATAAACTTCCTCCGGGATGCCCGCTTTGTACAATTGTCGTGCTTAATATAACATAAGCTCTTATTTGAGCTGAAATTTTCTTTAAGTTATTAGTATCCTTTAAGTTATCAGTATCCTTTAAGTTATCAGTATCCTTTAAGTTATCAGTATCCTTTAAGTTATCAGTATCCTTTAAGTTATCAGTATCCTTTAAGTTATCAGTATCCTTTAAGTTATCAGTATCCATTTAAAATTTTTCTTAAATTAATAATTTCTTTTTATTTGAAAAAATAATTTTTAAATAATAATTAACAACATTATTGTATTATATAAATTTATTTAAAATGGAAGAAATTTATGTTTTCGGACACAAAAGTCCGGATACAGACACAATATGCTCTGCAATTGCATATGCAAAAATAAAAAATTGGACACCTGCACGGCTCGGAGAGATAAACGAAGAAACAAAATTTGTGTTAGATCGCTTTGATATCCATGTTCCTGAATTGCTTGGCAATGTAGAGGGAAAAAAGGTGATTCTCGTTGACCATAATGAATTTCAGCAAAGTGCAGACGGAATTGAAAAAGCAGAAATTTTGGAGGTAATTGACCACCACAAAATAAAATTTTCCTGTGATAAACCTGTAAAATTTTTAACAGAACCATCAGGCAGTACTGCAACCATAATCGCAAAATATTTTGAAAGCGATATAGAGAAAATAAAAAGCACAGATGAAAAGAAAAAAATAAATGGGTTGTTACTTTCAGCAGTCCTTTCAGACACAGTTGTTTTTAAATCACCTACGACGACAGAAGAAGACAAAAAGATAGCAAACGATCTAGCAAAGGCGGCAGGAATAAGTGATATTATTAAATTTGGGATTGATATAAAGAAGGCGAATGGCAGCATCAAAGGAAAACCGGTTGAAAGCATAATTATGGCGGACTTTAAGGAATTTGATTTTAATGGCAATAAGGTTGGAATAGGGCAAACCGAGATCGTTGACATTAATGAAATTTACGAAATAAAAGATGAAATTTCAAAATTTATGGAAAATTTAAAAAACAGGAAATATGAAATGACTGTTTTTGTGGCAACGGATATAATTAAAGAAGGAAGTGAATTATTCTTTGCAGGAGATAAAAGTAAAATTGAAAAGGCATTTAATGCCAAATTTGAGGGAAATTTTGTTTATATTCCCGGATTAATGTCAAGGAAAAAACAGGTTGTGCCAAATTTACAGCGGGTATTTTAAGCAAACAAATGAAGATGTATTAAAATTTAATATTGAAGAGGCGAATAAAGGGATGATTCAGCAGCAACGCATAATTTTTTTAAAAAATCAGTAACTATAGTAATTATCCACGAAATTGGGACACGTCGTTACAATAAACAGCATTAGTAGCCGACCACTTGTAACTTGTAAACAATCGCAAATGCACTATTGAAGCAAATTACCACTCTTATTTATTAAATTTGTTCGTTAATAAATGTCCCTATTTTGCAGTTAATTACTATATTCAAAAGGTATTTAAAAATCTTGTAGATTTTTAAAGATTAAAAAACTTATCTTTTTTAGTATTTAAAATTTATTTTAAATCTCAAAACAAAGTCCGTTCATTTCGTTCGTGTATTTTCAAAATCTCCACAATTTTCAAAATCGTTCATATATTTTCAAAACTTCGGGTTTTAAAAAATGATGTGATAAAAATTTGCCAGCGATTTCAAAAATTATTTTGAAATACCCGAACGAAGTGAGCGTAAAATTTCAACAAATATAATTTACATGTGATTTTATGGGTGGCTGAATAGTTAAAAAAATTATTTGGAAATGAAAATCGATGCATTTTGGATAATAGTGCTGGCACTATTAATGATGCCTATCATAGTATTACTGATAGATATGCCAAAAACAATACTGATAATGCTGATGATAATACTGACTCCAATTCTGATAATAAATATATTAATGCTGCTGTCAAGGAGAATAAGGGGCGCGGTCCTGAACATTCTGATATGGTTTTGGGTTGTATTAAAATACCCTCACATATCAAAAGAAATGATGATCATAATGATAAAGAAGGGGCAGTTAATGTCACAGATGATAGTCCGGAAGATGCTATTAAGGATAGTTTTTCTGCCGGCAATAATCTATGCAAATATAAAAACAATTTCACAAATGATAAAAATTATAATGATCAGGATGAATGTAAATCCTGTGATGGCAGAAAAGGCAGGATTGATAGTGGAAGTAATAAGTATAATAATGATAATTTTGTTAATGATGATAATTCAAAATATAATTCTGCCAGCGATTTCCTGAGTAAAAATTAAAAACACAAAAATTCAAATATAAAATTGAAATTTTTTTAATTATTAAAAGAAATCTCATACTTTATAATACGATAAAAAAAGTTATCATCAAAAAATAAATTTTTAAATTTAATATATTGCCGGATTTTAAATTTTAAATATAAATGGAATTGAAATTTGATATTAAAGGAGCAAAAAAAGGAATGATTCATCACTTAATAAAGTATAATTACATAAAGAGTGAGAAGGTTGTAAAGGCAATGTTAAAGGTTGATAGGGCAAAATTTGTTCCAAATGACTATGTGGCTGATGCTTATTCTGACTATCCCGTTCCGATTGGTTTTAAACAGACAATTTCTGCCCCGAGCATCGTCGGCATGATGACAGAAGTGCTTGATATTCAGAAAAATGATAAAATTTTAGAAGTTGGCTGCGGAAGCGGGTATCAGGCCGCGATACTTGCAGAAATAGCAAAAAACAGAAAAATTTATACTGTTGAACGGATTCCCGAACTCATAGAAATTACAAAAGAAAAACTGAAAAATTATAATAACATTGAAATATTGCGTGGAGATGGTTATTATGGATACGAAAAGGAAGCACCTTATGATAAAATAATTGTTACAGCCGCACCTGTTGAAATTCCGGGTCCATTAATAGAGCAGTTAAAAACAGGTGGAAAAATGGTTATTCCGGTCGGAGGCATCCATCTTCAAAATTTAATTCTGGCTGAAAAAATTTCGCAGACAAAAATTAAAAAAAAAGTATTGTGCGAGTGTATGTTTGTGCCTTTAATATCGTCCCGTGAAAAGGAATAAAATTTTATTTGTTTTATCTCTAAAAATAATTTATAATTAATTTATAATTTTTGTTGTTGTGTTTTGTATTGTTATAGGTGCGGTCATGGTGTAGTGGCTATCACACGAGATTGCCAATTTCGTAACTCGGGTCCGAATCCCGGTGACCGCAAATTTAAAATTTTGTTTTTATCTTATTTAATATGGTATCAGCAATGATTGAGATAGAAAAATTTAAAGAACTTTTAAAGAAAAAGAACAAGCTGGCTGTTTTTGTAGATGGCCCAAATGTGCTGAGAAGGGATGTAAATTTAAGTTTGAGGGAGATTAAGGAAAATTTAAAGACCGTCGGTTTGATAAAAATCTGCCGCGTTTATTTAAATCAGAACGCGCCTTCAAAACTCGTTGAAGCGGCAATAAATGAGGGCTATGAAGTAGTTACAACTCCGTCTGATGTGGATGTGTGCATGGCTGTTGATGCAACCAGTGCTGTCTACAATAATGCCATAAATGTAATTGCTCTGGTTACACGGGATACTGATTTTCATTTTGTTCTAAAGAAAGCAAAAGAAATGGGAAAGGCAACGATAGTTGTCGGTGCAAAGGAAAATTTCTCATCAGCACTTAGAAATACAGCAGATGAAGCAATATTGCTGGAAGGTATAAAAAAAAGCAAAGAAGTGGAAAACAAAGAAGTGAAGAAAGATGAAGAAAAGAAGGTAGAGAATGTTAAAAGCAAAGAAGGAATAATAGCTAAAATTAAAAAAAGAATTACCAGCGGGAAAAGTAGCAAACCAAAGGATGCAGGCAATAAAGAACAAAATGCCGAAGGAGGAAAGACGACTTCTAAAACAGTATAATTTAAATTTTAAATTTTCGTGGATGGGCAACAAAAGAAAAAACAGATACGAAGATAAGATAAATTTTATAATAGAAAAGATTGAAAGCATACCCAAGACAAATTTTGATGAATGTCGCAATTGAATGTGTTACTGATATTGTAGCGATGCTTGTCAGAGATACAGGCAAAGATGTTGGAGACGATTATCGTGATTTGGAGATATTAAAAGATGAAAATGGGATAGATATAGAAATGAGTGGTAAATTAAAAAAATTAAGCAGGATGAGAAATATAATTGTCCATAGATACAACAGGATAGAAGAAAATTTGGTGCTCATCCCTTTAAATCGGGTTAATTAATTTGAGAGTAATCTGTTCGCTTCTAACACCGTTTTTTTATTTTGGTTTTCCATTGTTTTCAGAAATGTTTATAAAAATAATAGTAAAAAAACAAATATATAATTATCCCAATTTTAGTAGGTCAGCACCGAAAAATTCGTGTGCTGTCGTAACATTCATCAATCCTTCTCTACTACCTACAAAACCATCAAAATCGTTTTCTATTTCAATGAATGTGTGGGATATATTTGCTAACCCTTTTCCTGTTGATGTGTTTATAGCAAAAGGATATGTTGACCCTAGTGTTGTATCTATATTGCGAATATAAACATGTAATCTATTTTTCAGGTCATTAGTAATATCTCCATCAAGGGGTCCTTTGAATCCATAATTTTCAACCTCAGTTGTCCATGTATACTCAAAAAGATTACCTAATTCTACAACATATCTTGGAACGCCATTTATTCTGTCAGAAGCGTTAAATACGACATTTGTACCACTATCAGTATAGTGAATTGTAAAATGAGCCGAAGTATTATAAGTGAGAGAAAGATTTGTACTATTTAGGTAAGTTGGTAAGTCGGTTGATGGTGGTTCGCTGAGAATACTTACATCACTAGAATCTTTACTTGTTGAATTTAAAAATTGTGGCATGAGATAAGGACTCAACTTATTTCTTGATTCGTTACTTAATGTATGCCAAGTATTATATAGTTCTGCCGCTATTTGCGTTCAAGATAACATCTTTTTGTTTGATCTGTACTTTTCAGGCACTTCGCTTTGATTATATATTGCCAGTAATTTATACTTCAATGCTGTTTCGTCATCTAAAATTCCGTTGTTCAAATCTTCATTTATCTTTTCCGCAGATGTTTTTGAATCATCCGCACATACATTTATTGACATCGTCATGATACTAATTAACCCTATGAGACATAAGCCCCAAAAAATTTTTCTTGTCATTTTTTGTTTGTTGTTTTATTTGGTTTTTGTTTAGCATGAGTATTTACACCCGATAGTATTGTTATCTAAGTCGTCCCATGTATCGGGATTATCGCAACTGTTGTTATCTCCATAGTCCCCAAAAGACTTGTTGTTATATAAATAAAAGTCAAGGATAGTGTTGTTGCATACAATATTTGTGTTTATTGTGTTATTAATGGTCTTACTTAAACCAATACCATAATCATTGTTAATTATGGTGTTATTATTGATTTTATTAAATTTTGGACCTGGTGGTATTGGGGGGGGTGGGTATAAACATAGATTCCATACCTGTTTGAATATATTTGGTTGTTGGTTACACTATTATTATCTGATAGTCGTATCTGAATTCCGATGTTGCTATTCTTATCTACCTCGTTATTAGAAATATTATGTAAAAAACCACCCCAGCAGTAAATACCATTACCATTCAAACTTATATTATTATTAGATATAGTATTATGTGACCCTTCCATAAAAATACCATCACCGTTCTTGCTTATATTGTTTCTAAAAATACCATTTCCTTTGGAGCCATATATTTTAATACCAACGGTGTAATCCACAAGATTACAGTTTTTTATAGTAATATTATCATATCCACTCAAATGAATTCCATATCCATAGCTGCTTCCGTTCAAAGTCGCACCACCACAATCCAAAACCACATTACTTTTATTTATAATTATAACTCCGCTTGTGCCAGAATCTACAATATTATAAACTCCATAACAAAGTATTGTGTCCACATTAATATACATATCATCATAGGGTACAAAACAAGTTGTAATCTTTTTTGTTAGTTTGTTGTTTGTTTTATTAGTTTCATTAGTTACATTTTCGGGGTCAATCGATACGGTTAAAGTGTGTTCTCCTTCAGTAACAATCCAGTTGAAACTCAAATTCTTTTCAGAGTTTGCATTCAGATGAACAAACATATAATCGGTAAAGTTATCAATTACGATTTCAACTTTTGTGTAATCAATGTAGACATTACCTAAATTTTTAACCAAAGTAATGATTTCTATAGTTTCACCAATAGTAGTTAAATTTCCAATGAAAGTAACATTCGCAACAGATAAGTCTGGTTTTTCGTGTTCTGGACAAATACAATCAGAACAATAACAACTCCCACATCCACATGACGAACATTCCTTACATTTTTCACAAGAATAATTAACATCATAAATTATTAGTGCTTTATCATGTATTGAAGAATTAAAAGCAAAAGTATGATTTAGCGAACTTTCTACTCTTATCATGTTGTTCAAATCTTTTAAATAGAACTTTATTCTTCCATCACTCAGATTTGCATTTCCTGTATTATTTAACCGTGTCTCAATATAAATCATTTTTCCTTCATCAATTTTTTCAGGGCATTTTGGACATTCTGCATTTGGACATTCAATTTTCGGACATTCCAGTTTTTTGCATTCAGAATCTTCCTTCGTTTCTACAGGTAAAGAAGTATTTTGATTATTTGAATTATTTTTGTTAAAACTTAAATTCGTATCTTCATTTATCTTATTTTGAGGCAACTCAAATATTATATAGGTAGATACTGCAAATATAATGACAAGCATTCCTAACACCAAAAGAATTTTTGTATTCATAATGTGGTTTTGTATCTTATGTTTAACTATAATTAAAATTTAAATAAATTAAAAAATTTGTAAATAAAATTTAAATAAATATCGCTGAAATTTTGTCTTTGTGTCCAGATAAATTTTATTTACTTTGTCTTCAACATCCTTCTTCTTTTGCACCAGATAGGATAAATTCAGAACTTCAAGTTTTGGATAAATCAGATCGTATTTTGAAGTA
>Ga0210050_1002331_pt1 | contig 18398 bp, 17 predicted proteins | sample CryGey132114_all_FD_185463 | JGI IMG/M metagenome (GOLD analysis project Ga0210050, IMG submission 185463) | Groundwater microbial communities from aquifer - Crystal Geyser CG22_combo_CG10-13_8/21/14_all (SPAdes) (version 2) | ecosystem: Environmental > Aquatic > Deep subsurface > Groundwater ...
AACCATTCCCTCCTGTTTCCCGCTTTCGCAGGAAATAAGAACCAGTAATGCCAATAAAATGGAGAAAAGTTTAATCAATGATTTTTTCTACTGATTGGGTATTATTTGCCAGACGGGTGTCGGGGAATGTTTGGGAACCGGGTTCAGCCAGAACATATTCAATGGTGAGGCAGGCGGCTTCTTCCCGGCTACACATCATGGAACGACAATCCTGATCCTTTTGACCGCAGTAGTAGTTAAGGATCCTCATTTTCATGAAGGTGCCGTTGTTTAGTTTGAGCGCGTAAACATTTCTCTTGGACTCGATGTTGTGAGTTCTTGTTCGGTAATTGTACCAGCCTGCCAACTCCTTATTGATTAGATTGCCCAGTGATCGGTCGTCTTGTACATAGCCGGTTTCCGGAATTGTTTTGACCCCATCAAAGTTGACGGGGCCTAGATTGATAATCCCGGTATTTCCCGACGGATTGGTTTTTCCGCCATTAGAAATGATTTTTGTCCGGCTGAATCCCAAGTCCCAATTAGCCTGATTAAGTTTGATTGTTTCGGCTTCTGGAACTTTCAGGGTTTTTCCAGAGGTGAACTCCACCAGCATCCATGAATTTTTCTCTTTAGCGTTAACCTGTATAGTGGGGTTAAGGGTGCTTATCTTTCTGATTTTTTTCGGAGGAAGAGGAACCGTTTCGAACTCCTCTATATTGCTCTCCATATAATTGAGGGTTGTATGAAACAAGAGGGTTGCCGCGAGAAGCATTAAGAATATACGAGGTGTCGGGTTCATAAAATCATTTTAGCATAGCCTTTTTATGTCATCCTTACAAAACTTGGAAAACCAGGGCATAAGATCTGTTATTGATCGTCAGTCAGAATAATACAGATATTTACAATTAATACAATAAGTTATGAAAACCTTTGCTTTTCCTGTTTTTTTTTATAAGGTATAATTAAAACAGGATAATGGGTTTAAAAGGGAAAACAATGAGTGACGAAAGACATTTTGCTTTTAAAAAAGCGCAAATAGAAAATTTTTTAAAAGAAGAATTTAAAAAGAAATTTAAAAGTAACCGTAAAATTTCTCTCCGAAAAAGACAGAAGTTTATAGGAGAAGTGACCCATAAAATTGCCAGGCGGTTTGGCAAAGAGGTGTTGGTGCTGATTGACTTCACTAAAAATGGGTTTTGCACCGTAGTTTCTCCGGCACAAACTGAATCGACTGAAAAAGGAAGGTTGACCAAATCTTTTTCACATCCCCAAGTATTTTATACTTCCCATTGTGTGGATCGTTTCAGCGAAAGAACGCAATCCCATGAAAATTGTATTTTTACGCTTGATGCGTATTTTAATGAGGCGCTATCCACTTATGGCGAAAATGAAGGGTTCCTGACTTGTCCTGACGGGGTTTTTGCTTATGAATTAATTGAAGACCGTCTGATTGTCAAAACCTTTATCAATTTCGATCTTTTGTCCGATGACCAGATTAAGAAGTTCTATGGTTTAGGCATGATATCCATGCTCCCCAAGGAGTACGCTACAGAGGATGTCTTTGGTGCTGATTTTATTCTGGCTGATGAACACGATGAGTTTAGGGGCAAACCTTGAGTATGGGCTTTTTTTCCTGATACTGCGTTTTTGTTTCTTCATGATTTCACCACTTGAAACTTCCACCCCAAAATTTTCAAAATATGATCCAGTTATTCAATGTTGTTAAAAAATATGGCAGTGGTAGCCCGGCATTGGATGATATCTCCCTTAAAATTGGGAAAGGGGAGTTTGTTTTTTTGACAGGCCCGAGTGGGGCGGGCAAAACTACTATCCTGAAAATTCTTTTCGGATGGGAGAATTTTGAAGAAGGTCAGGTTCTGGTTCAGGGAATCAATGTCGGAAAACTTGATGCTGAAAATATGCATACTTTGAGGCGATCCATTGGTGTGATTTTTCAAGACTACAAGCTTCTTTCAAAGAAGACCGTATTTGAAAATGTCGCGTTTGCCCAGGAAGTCACGAATAGGGACCGAAAAACAACTAAATTTAAAACATGGGAAGCCTTGAAAAATGTAGGGCTAACTCCCAAAAAAGATTCTTTTCCCCCCCAACTATCGGGGGGCGAACAACAACGTGTGGCTATTGCCCGGGCAATGGTGAACGCACCTCCCATCATTTTAGCTGATGAACCTACTGGCAATCTGGACCAGGAAATTTCTCTTGAAATTTTAAAGCTTTTTGAGGAACTGAATCGTAATGGCGCAACCATTGTGTTTGCAACTCATAGTCGGGATATCCTGAAGTTGGGTAATCATAGGGTCATTGTTTTAAATCGCGGGAAGGTTGTCTCACTTTGAACTCGGCAATTCAAACATTATCAATAGGTTTTAGCGCAACGTTTGCCAATGTTCGCGCGAATATGCAAACCTTCGTGATTTCCGTTGTGACCATTGCTATTTCAATTGGTATTTTAGGGTTATTTCTAATTATTTTTTTCAACTTAAATAGTTTTTTGTCAAGTTGGAACCAGCAGGTTCAATTAATTGTTTACCTGGAAGACAATATCTCCCCCGCCCAAAAAAATAATTTAAAAAACCTGTTTGGCGACAACTCAAGAGTTCTATCAACAGAAGAAGTCAGCAAGGACAGGGCTTGGAAAGAGTTCCGGCTGGACCTGGCGGGGAAATCTGAATTGGACCTCGACCTGGGCTTTAACCCATTGCCAACTTCTTACAGGGTACGCTTTAAGAGTTCTGATGACCGCTTATTGCATATCCGTGAATTTGCCGAGAAAATTCGCAGTGAGCCAGGTGTGGAATCTGTGGAGTATGGTGAGAATTGGATTAACCGTTTTGAAAAGTTTATGGTTTTCTGTCGGGTTTTCCTTATGGCCACTGGGGCCTTGCTGAGTTTTGGGTTGATCCTGATTATTTCTAATACCATTCGGCTTTCCATTTATTCCCGACAAGAGGAAATTGAGTTGATGTTGCTGATCGGAGCGACCCCGCATTTTGTCAAAATACCATTTTTGCTGGAAGGAATGTTGCAGGGCTTGTCAGGTTCTATGCTTTCCCTTGGGTTGCTGGGGATTGTTTATTATTATTTGAAAAATGAATTCCAAACTTCCATAGAGGCCATTGCTGGAGGAATGGACTTTCAATTTATCTCTCAACCCTTTCTATTGATTCTCGTTGGGGCCAGTATGCTGATTGGGTTGATTGCCAGTTACATCTCGACCTATCAATATATCCAGGTTTTAAATAAAAGATGACTCATAAATCCTTGTTTTTGGCAGTTTTTTTTTTAGCGGGTTTATTTTTAGCCTCAAAAGGATGGGCTGAAATAAAAAGTGCCAAGGAAATTAATGCGTTGTTGGAGGATGAACAAAAAGAATTAAAAAATTTAAAAAACAAAATAGCTAATCAGGACAAACTTATTTCTTCGGCGGGTAAGAAGGAAGGACAATTATTAAGCAACCTGAGAAAGATTGATGATCAAATAAAGCTGAAGGAAAGAGAGCTTAAGATTTACCAGTGGAATTTTCTGATTAATAAAAAAAAGATCGCTAAACTCGAAGAAAACCTTCAAAGCAATGAGAAGAAATTGAAAGCACAAAAATTGTTGTTGGGAAACAGGTTTCGCCAGATTTATAAAGAGGGTCCTGTCTTTCCCCTTAAAGTAGCTTTTTCATCTGAGAATGCGAGTGAGTTTTTACAACGTCTTAAGTATATGGAGTTGATCGCCCGGAGCGACGCAAACCTTCTGGCAGAGTATAGGAATCAGCTTGAAGGTATGAAAAATGAAAAAGAAGCTCTTTTGTCTGTCAGGGCGAAACTGGTGCGGCTTGAAAAAGATGCCTTGAGCAAGCGCAAAGAATTTGAAAGTGCCCGAAATGAAAAAAAGCAATTCTTAAATAGCATTAAAAAGAAAAAACAATTTGGGATCCAAACTCGAAAGGAGCTCCAAAAGGCCTCCAGTAATTTAAATGATCTGATTGCAAAATTGGTGTCAAAACTGGAATCTGGTGAAGGTCTGAACATTTTAGATAGAAAAGGCAGGCTGACTTTACCGGTGCAAGGTCAGATCCTGAATAAATTTGGCAGGCAAAAAGACAAGCAGTATGGTTCGTTCATTGTGCATAATGGGATTAATATCAAGGCTGAGGCGGGGACCCCGGTGCATTCGATTTTTAATGGGAAAGTTCTTTATACCGGTGAACTTGAAGGATACGGAAATCTGGTAATTATAGGCCATGGAAAGGATTATCATTCACTTTATGGACATTTGGACCGTATTGTTGTTAAACCCAACCAGGTGGTCCAGAGCGGAGATATTGTTGGGCTCAGTGGGGATACCGGGTCGCTGGTTGGCGAAACCCTTTATTTAGAACTGCGTGAGAAGGGTAATCCTATAGAACCTGTCCGCTGGTTCAGAACCGCTCACAGCAAATAGCGGAGATAGTGCTAAATTATGGTTATGGATGCGGAGGGTCTATAATTGATATATAATTATTACTTAATATCTTATCTTAGGAGATAACACTTTGAATTTGTCGCCGGTGGGTAAAGGAATGAAGGTCGGGTTTGCCCGGTTGCTGGTCATCGTTATATTTGGAATCTTTTCTACTCAGGCCCTCTATGCTGAAGAAAGCGCTGAAGAACCTAAACCGGGAACCTATAACAAGCTTAAAGTGTTCTCCGAGATACTCTCCCTGATTGAATCCAATTATGTAGAACCGGTGGGAAGCGATACCATGATTGATGGGGCTATCAAGGGAATGGTTAAAGCCCTTGACCCGCATACCAGCTATTTACCTCCTGAGTCCTATAAAGAAATGCAGGTGGAGACAACAGGAAAGTTTGGTGGATTGGGCATTGAAATCAGTATTCGTGATGGCGTATTGACCGTTGTTTCCCCGATTGAAGAAACTCCGGCTTTTAAAGTGGGAATTAAACCGGGCGATAAAATCATAAAAATTGAAGATGAATCCACCCTTGATATGACTCTTCAGGATGCGGTTTCCCGGCTTAGAGGAGAAACCGGGTCTCCTGTAAACATAACCATTTTCAGGGAATCCTTTAAAGCTCCGAAAGAGTTCACCATTGTCCGGGACATCATTAAGGTCCGGAGTGTTATTAAAAAACTTTATAAAAAAGATATTGGTTATATCAAGATCCGTAGTTTTTCAAAAAATACCAGCGCCGATCTGGATAAAGCCCTGAGTGACTTGGAAAAAGAGGGTATCTCTAAATTAATTCTTGATCTCAGAAACAATCCTGGTGGTTTGTTGAACCAGGCTGTTGAAGTGACGGATCGATTTTTAAATCGGGAAAACTTGATTGTCTATACCAAAGGCCGCTCGGAAGAACAGAATATGCGCTTCACCAGTCACGACAAGGTGGCGGGTGTATCTTATCCCTTGATCATTATGGTTAATGGCGGTAGCGCGAGCGCGTCTGAAATTGTGGCTGGTGCTTTGCAGGATTTAAATCGAGCTGTTATTCTTGGCACACCAACTTTTGGAAAGGGGTCTGTCCAAACCATTATACCGTTGAGCGATGGGTCTGCCTTAAGACTGACCACCGCTCGTTATTACACTCCCAGTGGAAGAGTGATCCAGGAAAACGGTATTGAACCAGACATTATCATTGAAAGAACGGCCGCCGATGAATTGGAAAAAGAAGAGGAAAAGGAAGAAGAATCAAAAGAAAAGACACGGCTTCGAAGGTTTTTGCGAGAAAAAGATTTAAAGAAACATCTAAAAGGCAAGACCAGTATTGGTGATGTTGAGCAAGAAAACGAAGTGGAAAAAACCGACAAGGAAGAAGAAGCCGCTGAAAACGCCACCAATGAAGATCTGCAAAAAGACAATCAACTGCAACAGGCCGTTTCCCTGCTTTCAGGCTGGGAAGTCATGAAGAAAATGTTCAAAAATTTACAGATTCCCACTGCAGACGCTAATAGCCAAATCAGCATGAAATAGAGCTTGGCGGATTCAACTCGCAAGTGCAACGGTGGGTGTAAGCCCTCATCAGCGCTCCTTTGGTTTGGTGATTGAGGAAACGCTACCGAGTTTACTCCAGCTTGCCTCTCCATCAACCGCCAAAGTTGCACTTGCAAGTTGAATCCGCGAACCTTAAAACCATTGTCACGAAATCAAATGAGAGGGTGATCTCATAAAAAAAGAAATAATTGTGCAATTAAATAAAACCTTTGAAGAATCGGCATATGTTCAAAATGGTGTCGAATACTGGATGGCGCGTGATATTCAACGGCTTTTAGATTACACCCAGTGGCGGAATTTCCTACAGGTTGTTGATAAAGCAAAAACTGCGTGTTTGAACGCCGGTCAGGCCGTTTCCGACCATTTTGCTGACGTCAGCAAAATGGTGCCCATTGGTTCAGGCACCGAACGACAAGTTGATGACATCATGCTGACCCGCTATGCCTGTTATTTGATCGCGCAAAACGGCGATCCGCGCAAGGAACAGATCGCTTTTGCTCAGAGTTATTTTGCCCTTCAAACCCGCAAGCAGGAGCTTCTGGAAGAACGCATAGCCCTTGTGGAACGCCTGCGTGCCCGTGAAAAACTGGCGGATACAGAAACAGAGCTTTCCGGTATTGTTTATGAACGGGGTGTGGACGGACAAGGATTTGCTCGTCTGCGTAGCAAAGGCGATCAGGCGCTTTTTGGCGGCAATACAACACTTGAGATGAAGAAAAAGTTAGGCGTTCCCGAAAAACGCCCACTGGCGGATTTTTTGCCGACCATTACCATCAAGGCCAAGGATTTGGCGGCTGAAATCACGAGTTTTAACACCAAGAAGAATGATCTGCGAGGTGAATCTTCTATCACAAGCGAACACATCAAAAACAATAAAGATGTACGCGACCTTTTAGGCAAGAGCGGAATTAAACCTGATCTTTTGCCGCCGGAAGAGGATATCAAGAAGCTGGAGCGCCGCTTAAATTCCGAAGGGAAGAAACTTGCTAAGAGCGTTAAAAAGATTGAGAGGAAAACCAAATGAACGTCAAAGATTTGAAGGTAAACGAATGAGCAAGAACGGGTGGAAACGATATAAACTAAGTCAAGTTATGGATATTATTGGCGGAGGAACGCCCAAGACAACAGTGAAAGAATACTGGAACGGCGACATTCCGTGGTTGTCAGTTGTTGATTTTTGCGGCAGAAACAGGCGGGTTTATAAGACTGAAAAAACAATCACTGAAAAAGGTCTGGAGGAAGGCAGTACAAAGATATTAAAAAAAGGACAGGTGATCATATCAGCAAGAGGCACTGTCGGGGAGGTCGCACAGCTTGGTTCCGACAGGGCTTTTAATCAGTTGCTAATTCCGCTGATTTTTGGCAATTACATTTTATAGAATCCCGCCCATGCTTGTTCTTGGTTTAGAAACTTCTTGCGATGAAACTGCCGCCGCCGTCTTGAAAGACGGCGATGTCCTTTTATCTAATATCATCAATGACCAGATTGAAATTCATTCCAAATACGGAGGGATTGTTCCCGAGTTGGCGGGAAGGTCTCATAACGAACGGGTACACCGGGTTATTACCCAGGCTGTGCAGGAGGCCGGTGTGCAATTGCGGGATATTGACCTCATTGCCGTAACGATGGGGCCTGGGTTAATTGGATCTTTGCTGGTAGGTTTGAATACTGCAAAGGGTCTTTCATATGGTTTGAAAACGCCTATGATCGGGGTGAATCATTTAGAAGGCCATCTTCTCGCCATTTTCCTGCAGAAAAAAATACAGTTTCCTTTCATTGCACTGATCGTTTCCGGGGGTCATACCGACCTGTACCGGGTTTCTGATTTTGGACAATATAAACTGCTGGGCCGTACCCGTGATGACGCCGCTGGAGAGTCTTTTGACAAAGTAGGGAAACTGCTGGGCCTACCTTATCCGGGAGGACCGGCCATTGAGAAGTTGGCGCGTAAGGGCAACGGCAAAGCTCATAAATTCCCGCGAGCCTATCTGGAAAAAGGTTCTCTTGATTTTAGTTTCAGTGGATTGAAAACCTCAGTTCGAACTTTTTTGAATCAAAGAGAACAAGAAGGGCGCATAACCCTGACGGATGAAGATATCTCAGCGGGTTTTCAGGACGCTGTTCTTGAAGTTCTGGTAAATAAACTTATCAGTGCCTGTAAAAGGGAGAATTTATCCAGAATCGTAGTTACCGGTGGGGTTGCCTCAAACGGTGCCTTGCGGATGGCGGTCCAAAAAGAGGCTCAATGCTGGGGATTTGAGGCTTCTTTCCCAGACCCTGTATTTTGTACCGATAATGCCGCTATGATTGCCTGTGCTGGTTATCACAAGTTTATCAGAGATCAAAGTTCATCGACCGACTTTAAGGAGCTGGATGCCAAGGCCAGCCTTTCGGTAGAATAAGCAAATAAAATATGCGAGCTCTGGTTACAGGGGGAGGCGGATTTCTGGGGAGTGGTATTGCCAAATCACTTCTCGAAAAAAAACACGACGTTTCTGTTGTGGGACGGCGGATTTACCCTCATCTGCCCAAAGGCATTAAACAATTTCAAGGCGATATTCGGGATTTTGATTTTCTTCGCAAGGTGTTTGCGGGGCTTGATGTTGTGTTTCACACAGCGGCGTTCCCTGGGATTTGGGGCCGGATGGAGGATTTCCACAGCATCAATGTTGATGGAACCCGGAATGTGATCAAAGCGTGCCTGCTTGGCGGAGTGAAAAAACTGGTCTTCACCAGTTCGCCCAGTGTTATCTTTGGCGATTCCAGTCTTGAAGGAGTTGATGAGACGGTTCCCTTTCCAGAGGACTATTTATGCGAGTATCCCCGCACCAAGGCGAAGGCTGAAAAACTCGTGGTAGAAGCTAATGGTGTGGATTTGGCTACGGTGTCCATCCGGCCACACCTTATCTGGGGGCCTGGAGATCCGCATTTAGTCCCCAGAATTTTAGCAAAAGCGGATAAGGGCCAACTGGTGCGAGTGGGGCCAGGCGAAAACAAAGTTGATATTATTTATATCGACAATGCGGTGTCTGCGCATCTTAAAGCTTGTGATGAACTGGGATTTGGAAAGCCTCCTGCCGGTAAAGTTTATTTTGTCAGCGATGGGAAGCCTGTGAAGTTATGGGATTGGATCAACGAACTGTTGAAAAAAACAGGGAGACCACCGGTCACGCGTAGTATCTCTTATCCAACCGCATTCAAGTTGGGTAATTTGTTTGAGGGCTTATACAAATTTTTAAGGATCCAAAAAGAACCTCCGATGACACGGTTTCTGGCATCCCAACTGGCAACTTCACATTATTTTGATATTTCCCAGGCTAAAAATGATTTTGGATATGAACCGGTGATAAGTCCTGAGGAGGGAATGAATCGGGTTATTCTGTCTCTTTCGGCTCACCAAGAATATTAATGCGGTGGGCCATGCATCCCGCGCCAAACCCGTTGTCTATATTAACAACGGCAATCCCGGTCGCGCAACTGTTTAACATGGTAAGAAGGGCCGCGATACCACCAAAAGACGTTCCATAGCCGATACTGGTGGGCACCGCGATAATAGGCCTATCCACCAGGCCGCCTACCACGCTGGCGAGAGCCCCTTCCATACCCGCTACGACGATGATCACCCGCGCTTCACGAATTTTTTCAAGATTGTTTAGCAGGCGGTGAATCCCCGCCACTCCGACATCAAAAATAGTTTCTGTCCTGCTTCCCAATGCTTGAGCGGTGACGGAAGCCTCTTCAGCAATGGGGATATCTGAGGTCCCGGCGGTGATGATGGTTATCAAACCGGTTCTTTTTTTTGGTTTGTTCTTTTCAATTACGAGAGTCTGGGCGGTTTCATTATATTCGAAAGTTCCAGGCAGGAATTTTTTTAACTTGCGAAAAATTTCTCTGGACAACCTGGTTGCCAGAATGGAGTGGCCAACGCGATCCATGCTTTGGATAATCTTTTTAATTTGAGTAGCTGTTTTTCCCTGGCAGTAAATGACCTCTGGCATACCGCTTCTTAGGCCACGGTGATGGTCAATCTTGGCAAAGCCCAAATTCTCAAATGGCAGGGTCTCAAGCTTTTTCATGGCCTGCTGAGGAGTGAGTTTCTGGTTGTGCAGGTTGCTCAATATTTTTTCTAAATCTTTGGGGTTCATTCCAACCCCTTTATGCCGGCAAATTCTGTGGATATTTCGACTTTCATCAAGTCTTTCAAAGCCTGGACGGGCGATTTGTTTTCATAAAGGACGCGATAAGTCTCTTCCATAATAGATGCCTGGACATTAAATTTTTTTATCAGGGAATGGGCTGATTTTACAGTCAAGACACCTTCAGCAACCATTTTCATGTTTTCCGTGATTTCCTTCAGGGATTGACCTTTGCCCAATTGTATCCCCAGTTGACGGTTGCGGCTCAAGTCTCCGGTACAGGTGAGTACCAGATCTCCCAGACCTGTCAGGCCGTAAAAAGTTTCTGGTTTGGCTCCGAGCGCTGTTCCAATCCTGCTGATTTCAACCAGTCCGCGGGTGATCAGTGCGGCGCGGGTGTTGAATCCCAGGCCGAGGCCATCGCAAATCCCTGTGGCGATAGCGATGACATTTTTCAAAGCTCCGCCAATCTCCACGCCCACCAGATCGGTATTGGCAAATACTTTCATTTTGTCTGTGGTAAAAAACTCTTGCACCTGCCTTGCCGTTTCCAGGTTTTCTGACGAGGCCAACAGGGCAGAAGGGACCCCTTCCGCGACTTCCCTGGCAAACGTGGGGCCGGAAATGGTGGCAGTAGGGGTATTTGCATTCAAAACATCCTGAATGATCTGATGACTGGTGAAAAGGGTGTCGTTTTCTATCCCCTTGCTGGCGCTGATGAAAAGACAATCTTTTTCTATAAAAGGTTTAATCCTGGCAAGGGTCTGTCTTATTACATGCGTAGGAACCACCAGCAAGATTAAAGTTTGTCCTTTGACGGCGGACTGTACCGATGTAGTTGGGTGAATATTTTCTGGCAAAGGGTGTTCCGGCAAAAACCATGTGTTTTCCCGGTTGCGAGTCATGGCATCGCATAATTCTGGTTCATACACCCAAAGGGATATTTGGCGGAAGTTTTTAGACAAATGAATTGCCAATGCGGTTCCCCAACTCCCCGCGCCAATGATTGAAATTTTTTCGTGCATATTAAGACCTTTGAGCAGGATGATCCCGGCATTATAGCGAATTCATATTGGTATTGCTTAGAGAAATGGCTTGTTTGGAATTTGCCTTTATGATTAAATGAAACCATCACTTGATAGGACCCGTTAACCGGTAATTTCTAAACAATTCCCAATTCAGCAAGGTTTACCTAAATGGCCAATCGTCTAAAAATCAGTCGAAAAGATTTGTTGAAAGCACCCGATCATTTTTTATCCACTTCTGAAAAAGCCATGCTTTTTTTTATGGATAACCGTGCTTCCGTTATCGGTGTTATTGCCGCTATCGCTATTGCGGGCTTATCTTTTTTAGGTTTTAGATACTATCAGGAGACCCGGATACTGAGGGATGAGGCGTTCTATTTTGAAATAGTGAAAATTGTTGATACGACAGGCAACCCAACTGCCAAAGGAATTCTGGAGAAAATGGGAGAGGGCATGCAGAAAGAGCGAGCGTCATTATTATTGGGCGATCGTCATTTTCAAAACCAGGAATATGATAAAGCCGAGGCGCTTTATTCAGCGGTTATGAATACATCGTCTCCCGGAAAAATTAATTACCAAATGGCGCAGGTTGGTTTGGCATACTGCCATGAGGCCCGAAAAGATTATAAAAAGGCCATTGCTGTGTTTAAATCAGTCATTGACGCAAATACCGCTTTCCCCTTGTTTGAAGTGTATTTGGGACTTGCAAAATGCCACGAGTTGAATAACGATGTGCCCAACGCATTGCTGGTTTTAAGGGAAATGCAGATTAAGTTTTCAGAAAGTCCACAAGTGGATAAAATTGAAGGCCGCATCAAACAGCTTTCTGCCTGATTGTTTGACGGCCCACTCCTCCGCGGAGGGCGAATAGGCAAAAGCCTTTTCGAGCGGACGGAAATGATGGAGTGCAAGATAAAGCCGGGCCACATCCCTTCCCCGTGGGACGGGGTCGCCGTGGGGGCAACATGGCTAAACGTTTCGAAACAACGCCACGAGCCTTGAGCGCACAGAAATGTCGGGTCTGTTGGCCGTGCGCCGAGCACCACTCGCCGTGGTGACAAATGTATCGGGGGAACGGCTCTGAATGGTAAAAAACTATTGCCATTTCCAACGGAGGTCCTCCGCTAATTTTATGCCGAAAAAATCTAAAAAGTTCATATCTTTACTTCCCTTTCTGGCTCTTCTTGCCTTATTCCTCCCGATTGAGACCCATTCAGACCCTTTTATTTCCCCGGAAACAGAAATTGCCATGGGCAAGGCGGCTGACGAACAAATTTCCCAACAATACGGGGTCTATCAGGACAAAGAACTTCAGCTGTATGTCAATGGAATTGGTCAGAACCTCGTCTCCAAACTTTCTGATAAAGTATTTCCGCGCTATTACTTTCGCATTGTAGACAGTTCGGAGATCAATGCGTTTGCTTTGCCGGGGGGGTATGTTTATGTGACGTTGGGACTGATGGCCATGGTCAACAGTGAGGCGGAACTGGCCGGAGTCTTAGGCCATGAGATTGGGCACATTATATTTCATCATGGAGCTAAACAGATGGTGCGTAGTATCGGCGCGCAAATTTTATCCCTTGGAGGAGCAATCGCAAGCCCCCAAAATGCAGGCCAGTGGTTGGCGGTCAGTAGTGCCTTGTCCCAGCAAATTCTCATGGGTTATGGCCGGGAGGCTGAAATCGAATCGGACGAACACGGGATATTGAACGGTAGGGAGGCGGGCTACAGCCCGTTTGGGATGTCTGAATTCCTGAAAAGCCTGAGACGGAAGGAAATCATGTCTGGCCAATCCTATCATTCTTTTCAAGCTACCCATCCGGATACCCGTGACCGAATGGTTCAAGCCAGCCTCTTAGCCGAACGCATGAGTAATGAACCGGAGAGCGCGAACAGGTATCGGGATCGATATTTAAACCGGATTCGCGGTTTGAAGTATGAAGGGCAAAAGCATGGCGAAGATAAGAAAAGGTATAAGCCGCAATATATTGATGTCTATGAGGTAAAAAAAGGGGACACCTTTCAAAGTATTGCAGAAAAAGAATTGGGGGACAAACAAAAGGATCTGGATATATCTGTGATGAATGGGCGAAAAGAATCCAGCCAACCAAAACCTGGTGAGTTATTGAAGATAGTCCGTGAGGGGAAATTCAAAAAAGATAAATTCCTGCATATTAAACCCGATACGGGTCGTGATTCCGGCCTGAATTCGAATCCAAAATAACAGGATTTGTATTGGAAGAATTATTACTGGATAAATCCCATACCGTACACTTGAAGCCTGAAGGGGAAATATGCAACCGTCTCAAGCAGGGAACCCGGGTCAAGATTATGAATAAGAAGGGCAACTGGCTCCACATAACCTGGCGTAGCGGCAAAAAGAAGGGCTGGATAAATTGTTATCCCCAAGTGGACCAATCTCAATCAAATTAAAATCATTAAAAAATTGGCCAGTAAAAAACCCCCGGATGGTCAGCCGTCCGGGGATTTTATTTTTCAGGTGATCTGAACTATTTTTGTGAGCCTACGTAATTGAGGGCCGACCCAGCCTTGAACCAGTTGATCTCGTCAGCGTTGAGAGTATGGTTCACTTGAACCGAGTCGCTGGACCCATCTTCGTGTTTGACTGTCAAAGTGACCGGTTTCCCCGGTGTGATTTGATCAAGGCCTTCACAAGTAACCCGGTCTTTGGCTTGAATCTTGTCATAGTCTGCTTTATTGGCAAACGTAAGGGGCAAGACACCTTGTTTCTTCAGGTTAGCTTCAAAGATACGGGCGTATGAGTTGGCGACAAAAGCCCGGCATCCCATATGTCTCGGTTCCATTGCCGCATGTTCACGACTGGACCCTTCACCCACATTTTCCTCTCCAAACGCTACCCAGCCTAACCCCTGCTCTTTCAGGTTACGGGCTATTTTATTGAGTTCCTGATCCTTTTCTCCGGTTACTGGATTATCACCTTTCCCGGTTTCTGGATGAAAGGCGTTGGTTGCGCCCAGGAACATGTTGTTGCTGATGTTGTCCAGATGCCCGCGGAACTCGAGCCACGGGCCGGCTTGAGAGATATGGTCCGTGGTGCATTTGCCACTGGCCTTGAACAATACCGGAAGATTTTGGTAGTCCTTGACCGGATCCTGTTTTGGGAAGGGCTCAAGAATGGCCAGCCGCTTGTTGGCTGGGTTGACGATGACTTCTCCAGACATGGTCGGGGCTTCATAACCTGCATCCTGAGGAGTGTATCCATTGGGCGGGAGAACTTCTCCGGCCGGTGGCTGGAATTTAAAATCGTTGCCATCCTTGTCCTTCAGGCTGTCGGTCAGAGGATTAAACTTCATGGAACCGCCAAACGCCATTGCCACTACAAGCTCCGGGCTACTGATGAAGCCCAGGGTTCCCGGGTTGCCATCGTTTCGTTTGGCGAAGTTACGGTTATAAGAAGTGATGATGCTGTTTTCTTCGCCCTTTTTTACATCCTCACGTTTCCATTGTCCGATACAAGGGCCGCAGGCATTTGCCAGAACTGTAGCGCCAACCTCTTCAAACTCCTGCAGAATACCGTCACGTTTGATGGTCTGATAAATGGTTTCCGATCCGGGCGTTACCATCAGGCTGGTTTTGGCTTTTATTCCGGCGGCTTTTGCCTGTCGAACCAGGCTGACCGCGCGGGTCATATCTTCATAGCTGGAATTGGTGCAGGAACCGATCAGAGCGGCGGATAGTTTTTCCGGGTAGCCCTTTTCATCTACTTCCGCGCTCATTGCGGATACCGCCCGGCCCAGATCCGGTGTATGCGGACCAACAATGTGAGGTTCGAGAGTATTCAGGTCAATTTCATAGAACTCATCATAGTATTTTTCTGGATTCTGCTCCACGGAAGGATCAGACCGCAAATGGTCGGCGTATTGCTTGCACAGGTCTGCAATGGAGCCGCGGTCTGTAGCGCGCAAATACGGGTCCATCATGTCGTCATAACCGAATGTGGATGTGGTCGCGCCAATTTCGGCACCCATATTGGTGATGGTGCCTTTGCCGGTGGCGCTCATGCTTCTTGCTCCTTCACCAAAATATTCCACAATTTTCCCGGTTCCGCCCTTAACGGTCAGCATGGTGGCAACTTTAAGGATGACATCTTTGGATGCTGTCCAGCCGTTCAACTTTCCGGTCAGCTTGATGCCTACCAGTTTTGGCATTTTGGTCATGAAAGGCTGGTTGGTCATGACATCAACCGCATCAGCACCGCCCACACCAATAGCAATGGTGCCCATGCCGCCTGCGTTGGGGGTGTGAGAGTCGGTTCCAATCATCATGGTTCCGGGACAGGCATAGTTCTCATAAACTACCTGGTGGATGATTCCTGAACCGGGTTTCCAGAATCCCATGCCATATTTCATCGCCGCAGAACGTAAAAAGTCATAAACTTCTTTATTGGTCTCTTCCGCCGCTTTAAGGTCTGCCATAGCCCCAGTGTAAGCCTGGATCAAATGATCACAGTGCACAGTAGTGGGAACAGCTACCTGGGGAATTTTGGCCGAAATAAACTGAAGAATAGCCATCTGCGCGGTCGCGTCCTGCATGGCTACACGGTCGGGTTTAAGAAAAATATCGGAAACACCGCGCTCTAGTTTAGAGTGGTCAGTGTTGGGATCCATGTGCGTGTAAAGAATTTTTTCGACTATGGTTAAATCCCGGCCCAGGTTTTTACGGGCGGCATCACAAATACTTGCGTAGGACTTAAACAGCTTTTCAATCGGGGCTATTTCCATTAACATTAGACTTCACCTTATTTTAAGATAGGGTTTAAAATAACAGACTTGGCAAACACGTTGCCTGATCATAATTTTCTTTTTTTAAAGAGCCAGTTTTAGAGGCGCATATTCTGGCATGGATTCAACTGGAATTCAATAGTTTTCAAAATCATTTTTTTCTGGAAAAATATTTAAAATTTGTAATAATTTATAGATTTAATAAGACTTCATTAGGTTATGGTTTATGTCTTCGATATTTGATTCACCGGCTTTTAATGGGAATTTGTTTTTTCCCCGGCGTGACACGACTCCTACTCCTGAAAACTCTGACGAAATAATGGTGGAGGTGGAACCGGGAATGATGATTCATGTCCGTCGGCAGGCATCGCCCGTAGCCCGGTTCAGTTTGCTGTTCTTTCATGGTAATGGGGAAATTGTATCGGATTACGATAATCTGGCCGAACATTTCAACGCTATGGGAGCAGAGTTGATCGTTGCTGATTTCCGGGGTTATGGCAGGAGTGACGGGTTTCCGACTCTGCGGTTTGCATTGGAAGATGCCCATAAAATCTTTGAACAATTGAAATCGACCGGTAAGTTCAAGGAAAAAGTCTGTATTATGGGGCGGTCCTTGGGAAGCGCGCCAGCTCTTGAACTCTGTGCCAAACGTTCTGACGTAACTGCCTGCGTTCTTGAAAGCGGTTATGCTGACCCAATTCCTCTGGTGGAAAGGCGGGGATTAAATATTGATAAAACCACGCCAGAGGAGGACGCGGTTTTTAATAATAGCGAAAAGGTCCGGGCTGTAAAATGTCCGCTCCTCATCATGCATGGGGAAGACGACTTTCTGATCTCTCCGAGTGAGGCAAAATTGAACTACGATAATGCTGGGTCAAAAATGAAGCATTTGGAAATTCTTGACGGGGTAGGCCACAACGATATGATGATGGCGCCGGAAGGCTCATACTTCACTACTTTAAAACGGTTTTTTGATTCTTGGAGTTGATTGTGAAAAAGTATTACAACATTGAGGGTATGATCCGCAATGGATTTAAATTGAGCCGCGACTATGAAACCCTCGATTTCACCTATGCCAGATTTTCGGACTATGCAGTGCAGGAGTTGGCCAAGTCGCGGTCCGTTAAACGGGTGCGAAGGTTGACCATAAGCGGGAAAAAACTGACCGCGCTTTCAGCGCAGGCGTTGGCGGAGTCCAATGGCCTGCCTAGTCTGGAATCCCTGAAACTGTATAAAAATAATATTGGTGATGAGGGCGTGAAATATTTTGCCGAATCAGACAAGTTGCCAAATATGAAATCTTTTCGCCTGGCCTGGAACGATATTGGACCGGAAGGAGCCCGGTATTTGGCAGAATCTTCACATTTGGGAGGTTTGACCTCTTTAGTTTTGTCAGAAAACCGGATCGGTGATGAAGGACTGAAATATCTGGCTGAAGCCAGGTCTTTGGGCAATTTGGAGATTATGGATCTCAGAAAAAATCAAATTACTGATGAGGGGGCCAAGGCATTGGCCAAAAGCAAATGTCTGCCAAAACTCCAGACCATAGACCTTTCTGGCAATTCCTTAACCGAAGAGGGGTTGAAGGCTTTGGCCGAATTTAAAATTTTCAATCTCATTCGCGCAAGACTTGGTGAAGAGGGTACCAGGTTGGATCTCAGTAATCTTGGTATTGGGGATGTTGAGTGCAAATGTATTGCGGAATGTGAGGAGTTGAAAGACCTGACCCACCTTTATCTGGAACTGAATAAAATAACAGGAGCGGGTGCGGCTTTCCTTGCCAATAGTAAATATTTAAAAAATCTTACCCTGTTGTCTCTGGACCGCAATAAAATTGGCGATGAAGGTTTCATTCATATTATTAAATCAGCCAGTTTCCAGAACCTCCAGGTGCTGATGGTTGAAAACAACGGTATCACCGATGAGGGTATCGCGGCCCTCTGTGAGGAAGAGTGCATGACAAGCCTGCTTCGCCTTTATATTGAAGAAAATGAAACTACGGAAGAGGGCATTGAAATGCTGGCTGACCCTGAACACCTGCAACAACTGGAGTACCCCGAATTCGTTCGCGAAGAGGAAGTAGAAGAAGAGGAAGAGGATGAAGAAGAATTTGATGATGTCGAAGACATCGAAGAAATTGAGGAAGAAGAAGACCTCGACGAAACGGAGTATGAAAGCCAATAACGCAAGGCGCGTGGCCTACTGCAATATGGAATGGGTCTGCAAAAACTGTCTCGGCTTAAGAGAGGCCCTGCACTGTCGCGGCCGCCAAAAGCCAATGAAAATAAATTTCTGAATTGTGAAGAGGTGAGTCCGGACTATCGTCAAAGGCGCAACGACATTAATCGCTTCACGGGTCTCGACCAATAGGCCGCGGCGCCTCGCCGCTACCAGGAAGTGCGCCAGAGGTCTTGGGAGGATTTCATTTTAAAAAGTTCGTTGATCTTGTCGGTAAAATTTTTGTCGGTAAAAGTTTTGGTGTACTCA
>Ga0210050_1002340_pt1 | contig 18329 bp, 15 predicted proteins | sample CryGey132114_all_FD_185463 | JGI IMG/M metagenome (GOLD analysis project Ga0210050, IMG submission 185463) | Groundwater microbial communities from aquifer - Crystal Geyser CG22_combo_CG10-13_8/21/14_all (SPAdes) (version 2) | ecosystem: Environmental > Aquatic > Deep subsurface > Groundwater ...
ATCTCTTTGAATCACCCTGAAATTACTCATAAAATATCTTTAACCTGTTGAATAATATATGTAATTATACATTATCTTGTGGCTGACCGGTGTATTTCTGGCGACTGTAAGTCCGACAGGCTGCTAGAGATCACCCAGGCTTAGGTGTTCCACTCGTTCCAGTATTTCTTGCGCCACCGCCATCGAGACTGAGCACACGAAATAGTATCTTCTCTGACATGCGCCTTCTCCTTAATTCTTGCGGGGGCGTATAAACAACCTTTTAATCCCTCGCCACCACCGTGTCGTATAGCCCATAGTGTCTTAAATCCTCATGGCTCTCGATTCCCGTATAGCGAAGTGACGCATCTTCGTAACGACGAAAGGCAAAGACGGCCTGGTTCATCTGTTCAGTATTGAAAACCTTGAGACGCACAAGCAGGTGGAAGTCTTTGACCGTCAATCCGGTGACCGCCAGAAACAGGTCCGGTTCGAGCTTGGTGATCACATCCTGCAACGTGTTTTCTCGGAAGTCGGTGAGGTACATAAACGCCGGAATGCGGGTTGCGAACTTGATCAGCTTCTCCTGCACCAGCTTGCGCTTGGACTTGTATTCCCTCTCCTCGTCGGTGAGTTGCTTTTTCTGCTTCTCTGTCAGCTCCTTGCTCTTCGCCTTGTTCTTGAGTTCCTTGACCTTCTCGCTCTTGTTGATGATCGTCTCGATGATGTTGTCGCCCAGCGAACGCCAGCCTTCGATCCGCTCCACGGCGGCCATGGCATCGGCGTTGTCCATGATGCGGCGGAGCGTGTCGTTGTCCACGTTCACCAGCAGCGCGCTCTCCCACTTGCGTGCCAGCAGCGTGGCCGATGTGCCTGCCATCGCGATGTCGAGAATGCCACCTGCGTCAATCTGCGTCATATTTGCGCCGTCATAGGCCAGCACAGGCAGAAACGATACGAGTTCCTTAACCGCATTCTCCGGGTTCGGCTCGTTGGGCGACAGGCCGATCCCGTACTCCGAGAGTTGCCGCAGCGCGCGAGTGGGCGCAAAGTCAAACACGAAGCAGACGGGCTTGAGTATTTCCTCCTCGTTCGGGTTGTCGCCGTTGGGGTTTTTGATCGACCACGCCGACTGCACGCGGAACGCGGCCTGAAAATAGGTCTCGGGTGACTTGAGATTGCGCAGCATCAAGATGGCCGACCACTGCGCCACGGTGACGCCCGTGGTGAGCTTGCCGCACGAGAGCGTGATGGTCTTGCTGTCGAATCCGCTCCCAATTGCCTTCCGCACCGGCGGTAAGGCCTCCAGCCCAATGCCCGCCGAGGCACCTGCGGCGGCGACCACGGTGTAGTCATGCCAAAAGACGTTGTGCTTTTCCGCCAGCAGGTTCGCCATCGCATGGCAGGCCGCGACGTTGGGCAGGAACCAGAACGCGTGCTGCAAATAGGGCAGCACGCGCACATCCGAATACGGAAACGGTGGCCGCGTACCCGACTTCAGATGCTCGACCGATTTGGGCGCATAGCCGCCACGGATGATGTCCAGCCACTTCTGCACATCGTTCTTGTGTTTGAACTTTGCCGCCTTGCCCGTACCTGAAGCCTCAAAGAAGGAGTTGAGGTCGAACTCGTCAAACTCGCCACCACTCGCAATAACCAGTAGTTCGTCCGGCATCTGATACGTCAACAGCCGCATCTGCGGCAGCGCACCGTAGGGGTTGCGCTGGCCCGGGTTCGTTTCGGCGAACACCTCCTTGGCGCGCTGCTCGTCGGTGTATGTCCAGTTGAAAATCTGCTCCTCGATGAACTCCCCCGTGGACAGCGCCTTGAACGGCGTGCCGGAGAGATACAGGTAAGCCCGGGTGGTGATGGGCAGAAACTCGGTCTCCTTCTCCGAGAGTACGGTGAAGTCTTCGTTCATGTCCTCCAGTCCGGCGGCGTATTCGAACTTGGCCTCCTTCTTCGCAACGGCCTCATCCTCGCCCTCGAACAGCTCTTTTGCGGTCTCGCGCCACGCGCCGAAGTGGTACTCGTCAAACACCACCAGGTCCCAATTCACCGTGTGCAGCCACTCGTTCCTGGGCTTGATGTTCCCCGCCGTATCGCGGCCAAGCAGGTCCTGAAAAGAGCCGAAATAGACCACCGGCTTCTTGGAATTGATCTGTGTCGGATCGCCGCCGGAGGATTTCGACAGGTACTGCCACCCATCAAAGTCAACATGCGATTCAAGGTCGGTTTGCCAGGCATCCTCGACCGCGGGCTTGAACGTCACCACGAGCACCCGCTTGGCCTTCAGCTTCTTCGCCAACTGGTAGGTGGTGAAGGTCTTGCCGAAGCGCATCTTCGCGTTCCACAGAAAACGCGGGACGGCATTCTTGTTTTCGGCCCAGATCGAGTTGTAGTAGTCAGAAGTCTTGGCTACGGCATCAAGCTGTTCCCGGCGCATCGGAAAAGTTTCGTGATGCGTTCCAGTGAATATCTGGCCGGTGCGCAGCTCGGCGAGCACAGTCTTAACGTCCTTGACCGTGCAACGCATCCACTCCAACTCGACGTTCTCGAAACCCTTTCTCACCAGCGCCGCGCGCACATCGTGATCGCTGAACAGGGAGCCGTCGTCGCGCTCGGCAGATTCTTCCAGCTCAATGCGATAGTTCTTGATGGCGGCGGTCTTAACCTGCTCGGCGATGCGCTGCTTCACATTGCGCGTCGTTTGCCCCACCTTGAGCAATCCCTTGTGCGCCTTGTCGGCTATCGAGTAGGCGTAGATGCGAGGATGGGCTTCAGGCTTGGGTGCGAGGATTTCCTCGATGGGCTTACTCATCAGTGACATCGCTATCAAGTGTTATTGGGCGAACCACTTTCTCAATGAGCGTGATCTCATCCTTGGATAGTTTGTACTTTTTGTAGAGCTCGGCATCGGTCCAGGTGCGATCCCATGTCTGTTGCGGAACCCAAATGTAAGTATCTGCTTTCGTATGCTGGCTGATCTTTCGGAGTGACACAAGGAACCTGAAAAATTTTGTTGCAATGTAACTCTCGACATACCTCGCTTCAGTTTCGTTCTTCACGGGCACGAACATGAAAGTCTGGGTGCACACAGAATTTCCTGGCACTACCCAAGGTTTACCTAACACTAGGTCGGCCACCCCGTCCGGCGCTTTGCCACGAGCTTCTGGCAACAACACTTTGGGTGTCTTTGCCAGGTCTTCGTTCATAGTGATATGCGTTCGCTTCACCCATGCTTCAACGCGCTTACCTTTGACTACGCCGTAGAATCTGAAATCGTCAGCGTTTACTTTCTTTTCGGTGAAGCCAGAGAAGTTTGACAAAAGACCGAAAGGCTTTTGCGCCGATACAAGATCCGCAAATGGGGCGGCCTTCGCTTGAAGTACTTTGCGAAGAATTGGCAGTGCTTCGCCTTCCCGTACGAGAACATCAAACTCATCAAGACTGCGTGTCAAGACTTGAGATGGGATACCAGCTCGAACGGTTTGGGTGGCAGCAGCCCCATCGTGAGACGCGTCCCAAAGGAAATAGCTAACGCCGCCTTCTATTGAAACACCTGGGAATACGTCGGAAGCGTTGGGGTAATCAACGAGCACCTTAATTCGCCGATCGGAAAGCATTCTCCTTCGGAACTCATCAAGCCCAAGACCACCTGCAAACCACCGAGACGGAGTAATCATCACGACATAATGAGGATCAAGGCTGATCGCTGCATCAATGAACTTCTGATAGATCGGCATCGTGCGTGAGTTTCCTTCAGCGTCTATCTGGTATGGCGGATTGCCAATAACAACGTCGAAATTCATGTTTCCCCCAAATATTTGCGACATAAGTACCTTGGGTTCCATCGTATGGATCAAGGCGTAGGCGTGCGTCTCTAGGCCTTCGGCACGGTCAAACGTGCCCATCCCCGCACCACAGTAGGAACATCGCCCCCCTTCCCACGTATGCTCAATGCGCTCAAACCAGATATTGCCCGCTTCATTGTCAAAGCCCCTGGCAATGGAGTGCTCGCCATTTGCGTGCTTCGAGCAATACACGCTGCGCCGCGCCAGCAGGCTGGTGAGATGCGTGATGCCGATACCAAACACTTGCTGCGTCAGGATGTGATTGACTCTTTCTTCAAGGTCAGGCGTTTCGTCTGCAAGACCTTTGTTCAGTCGGCTGGTAATTTCCCGCAGGAACACGCCCGACTTGGTGCACGGGTCGAGGAACTTCACGGTTTTGTCCGCCCAGATGTTCGCCCCGTTGTGGCTGGCCGCCCACGCCTCGGCAAGGGTATCCAGCATCCGGTTGGCGAACTCCGGCGGAGTGAACACCTCGTCGTTGGAAAGATTGGCAATGCAGGTCAGTACATCGGGATTGCGCCCGCGCAGGGTGAAACTAGCCTGTTCGCTCATGGGCGCGCTTCCTCGCGCATTGCCGACAATGTGTCAGGTCGCGTAACGATGACCTTGAACAGATTACCCGCGCGGTCATCGATGAGTTCAATGTCAGGCCATGCCCGCAGAGCGCGCAGCAAGCCGCTGCCTAAGCCACGATAGGGCAGGAGCTTGGCGGCGAAGGAGGCGAGGACGGGATTGCGCATGTTGGAGTTACCGGCTTTGACGTTCTCGATCGTCAGGTTGTTGGGCAGGTGTCCGGGGCTGATGATCTCGACCCGATTCGCAAACACCAGCACACGCACCGGGGCGCTGATGAAGTAGTCGCGGTGGATGAGGGCGTTGGCGACCAGCTCTTCCCAGACGATGCGGGGAATCTCGGGCTGACCTTGGGAATTGAAGCCCTGCTCGTCCTGCGCGGCGCGGGTGTTGGCGACGATGAAGCCCAGCGTCTGCTGGAACACATCCGCCAGTTTGCCGGTGATGTCGCGGCTGTCGATGTAGCGTTCGTCCTCGATCCGGGTGCCGACAAAAGCAACGGCCTTGACGATGAAGGCGGGCAGCGCGTACTGCGGCGCCTTGGCAAACAACAGGCTGCCCGCCACGTTGAGCTGCCCCTGGTTCATCAGGTTCATGTTGGTCAGCAACAGCGGCAGCGGCTGGTTATGCTGGGCGAGCGGCTCGCCGAATTGCTGCTCGAAGAAGGCTTCGAAATAGGGCATGTCCACATCGCCCGCGCCCAAGCCCGCCACGGGCGTTTCGTCGGCATGCACCAAGCCCGCTTGCTGGAACAGGCGCTGGATTTCCTCGCGCGAAGTGGCGCGCCGCTTGTCCGATCCATTCTTTACCCAGATCGCGCCGTTCTTGTCCATGTAGGGCTTGCTGACGCCTTCCGCAATGGTGAGCACCATCACGGTGCCATTCGGGTGCGGCACGTTCTCTGTGAGTGGGTTCACAGCGGGCCGCACGTTCTGGGATGCACTGTTTGAAATGAGCTGGTTCAAGCGGTCAATGTCTGCGCCTGACAAGCCAAGCACTGAGCCATCGTTTTGCACGCCAATGAAAATCTTCCCACCAGCGGTGTTGCTGAAGGCGACGATCTCGGCTGCCAACGCATCGGCATTGGTGAAGTTCTCCTTGAACTGATGGCGGCTGTCCTCGCCCCGGCTGAGGATGTCGATCAGCTCTGTGGTTTCCATAAGTTGTAAACCTCTTTGCGTCGGTTGAAGGCTTCCTGGCCTCCTTCCATGATGTTGATAATGGCATCCTGCACCGGACGTGCGTCGATGCTGCCGCTTTGCGTGGCGACTTTCTCGTCCTGGTACTGGCAGGCATGCACTTGCTCCGCGTCACCCAGCACCGGGAAATTGGCGTTGTGGGTGGCGAAGATGAATTGGGCGTGCGGTTTCATCTCGCGCAGCAGCTTGATCACATCGTCGTAGATGGTCTGGTTGTCCAGATCGTCTTCCGGCTGGTCGATGATGATCACGTCGTTCTGCCGTTGGCTGAGCACATACAACAGCAGCGCCGAAGCGCGCTGCCCGAGCGAGTGGTGCTTCAGCTCCTTGCCGCGATAGCGGATGACGAAGCGGTTGGGCACATGCCAGGTGACGAACTCGGCCAAGTTCTGCATGAAGGTCTTCTCGAAGACCTCGGGGGTACTGCCGGCCTTAGCCAAGGCTCCCGGCAGGGCGCGCAACAGCCCGCCGAAATCGGCGTAATCCTCCATGACCGCGCGCAGGGTGGTCTCGCGGATGTTGCTGCCCTTGAAGAGCTGCTGCATGAAGCTGATGGCCGCTTCCTTTTCGCCCTTGAAGTCGGCTTCGATCTGCAGGGCGGTGTGGCCAGCGTTCACCCGATCCAGCTCCGCCTTGATGGTATTGAACTCGCGCAGCCAAAGCTCGTTGAGCTTGTCGATTTCGGCGAACAAGGCATCGCGGATGCTGGTTTGCTGTGACTCCTGCTTGGCCAGCGCCCCCAGCATCTGCTCCGCCTTGGTTTTGCGCTGTTGCTGGGCCAGGAAGTCGTCCGGCTGGATGGCGGTCATGCCGGTTTGCTTGAGTTCCTGTGCCAGTTGCCGCTCGACTTGTGCGAACTCTTCCTGAAGGCTGGTGCGCGCACCGTCAAACTCACCCTGTTTGGCGTGGAGGCGGCCCGTAATGGCACGCGCCTCCTGCTCGATTTTCTTGAGTTGTTCGATCTTGGCGACGAGGTTGGAAAACTCGGCGTAGTAGGCCGTGAAGAAGTCCGGGTTCTGCTTGGACACGTAACTCGTGGCGTTACGCAATTCGTCCTCGTGTTCGGCGATCAATTGCCCTAGGGCGAGGATGAAGTTGTCTGCCCGCTCCTTCATGCGTGCAAGCGCAGCGGCATCCTGCTGGAAGCCAAGGCGCTTTTGGAGCTTGTCGGCGACGCCGTACTCATCGAACTTCTTCAGCCGGAAGTTGGCATCGGTGAGCTGGGTCTCGTAGTCGCGCTTAAGTTCGGCGGTATTGCTGAGCTTGAGCCAGCGCTGGGCGGCTTCGCGCACGTGCTGACGCTGGGCTTCGATCTCGTCACGCAGAACACGGAGCTTCTCGCCAACCAGCTTTTCCACCAGGTCGGTCTCGAAGCCTTCGCCGGTGCTGGAGAGGTCTTTCTGCCCGAAGTAGATCGGGCGGCGCAACACGGTTTCCCGGATCGACACGCCAGGCTGCAATTTGCCGCCCAAGTAGACGTTCGGCGCTTCGCGGAAGATGCGGGAGATGGTGAATTCCTGTCCGTACACATCGCAGGCCGTCAGTGTCACCTTGCCACCGCTGCCGATGGTGTGGCGGATCAACTCATCCTTGTACTTGGTGTCCTGTGCCTTTTCGCCCCGTGGAATGTCGAGGGCGTAGCGCACCGCCTCCAGGATGGACGACTTACCGCTGCCACGGATGCCGATCAGCGTGTTCAGTTCGGGAGAGAAGTGCAATGTCTGCCCGTCGAGGATGCCGCCATCGAAGTGGATACTGCGGATGTGCGATGCCTGATGCTTGGGTGGCTCCACGGCCACCCGCGCAGCGGGATCGCTCAAGGCAAACTTGACCGCTTCGAAGGACAGTTCGCCCAGCTTGAGATAGCTGGTTTTGCCTCTGCCGATTTCATCGATGCACTTGGGGTCGCTGCCATCCAGCTCGGCTGGGTACCAGCTCTGCAACCAGCTTTGAATTTTGGTGCGGCATGGTTTGTCTTTGCCCGCGCCGTCGTGCGTGCGAACCTTCTGGAAGCCAAGGGTTCTGCGCCGAAAGAACTCATTTTGCCCTAACTCAGTGAGTCGGCCGCCATCCAGTTCCGCCCACAACCCACTCGGTGCTTCGACATGGGCAAAGACGAAGAAGAAATCCCGGTGATAGCTTTCCAGCTTCTTGATCGTATCCAGAAGTGACCACGAGGTGCGGCCATTCTCCTGCTCGTACTGCGCGGGCGTTTTGCCTTCGAATGCGCTGGTCAGGGAGGGGTTGATATAGTTGTGCTGGTCAATCCATTCGTCCGAGAACACAACAAGCGTGTGGATGCCATTGGCTCCGTCGTTTACCGACAACTCGACGCCTGGCAGCAGCGCAATCCCCTTCTTTTTGGCCGTCTTGCGCAGTGCCTTGAACTCATCGAAGTCGAACTTGTTGTGATTGGTGATGACACCCAGTCGGATGCCCGCCTTCTCCAGCGCATCCACATAGTTGCTGTTGTAGAAGTTGTCATCACCCGTGTACTTGAACTCGCTGTCTGCGCGGGTATGCAAATGGAAGTCCGCGCGAATCCATTGCGCCCCCTCGTAAAAAACGATGCCGCCAAGATTGGACTGTGATTTTTCTGTCATTTTTCCCCCCACTGCAATAGTACCAGCCCTTCGACCAGGCGGCGGGTGATCTCCCGCAGGAACACGCCCGACTTGGTGCACGGGTCGAGGAATTTCACGGTTTTGTCCGCCCAGATGTTCGCCCCGTTGTGGCTGGCCGCCCACGCCTCGGCAAGGGTATCCAGCATCCGGTTGGCGAACTCTGGCGGGGTGAATACCTCGTCGTTGGAAAGATTGGCAATGCAGGTCAGTACATCAGGATTGCGACCGCGCAGGGTGAAACTGACCTGTTCAGTCAAGGCTTCCGCCTTTCTGTTCATGGCTGTTTCCTTTCCAGATGCCGTGTGCCCGCATCCGCCAACAGCAGCTTCATTTGATGGATGGCGGTCTGGTTCAGCAGTTTTAACCATTCGGCTGGCGCTTGCCCCTGTTGAATGAAATGCGCGTTCAGCGTTTCCAGGTTGGCCAGGCACACCAGTTGCGCGACATTGGCCTCGTCGCGGATGTTGCCCTTGTTGCCGGGGTTTTCATCGCGCCACTGTTTCGTAGTTTTGCCGAACAGCGCCATGTTCAGCAAGTCTGCCTCGCTGGCGTAGATGAGGTTGATCGGCTGCGAGGTGAGTAGCGGCCGAATGAGGTGGGTCTTGATGGCGTCGGTGTGGATGCGGTAGTTGATTTTGTCAGGTTGCGGCGGATGTCCCAACCCAGTTGCTGGTATTCCGTCTCTTTCAGGCGCTGGAATTCCTTGATGAGGTAGAGCTTGAATTCGACCGACACCCAGGAGGCGAACTCGAAGGCGATGTCTTTGTGGGCGTAAGTGCCGCCGTACCGGCCCGCCTTGGACGTGATGCCGATGGCACCGGTGGCCTCCGTCCAGCGTTTGGTGGTGAGCACGAAGCTGTTCAGCCCGGCCTGCCGTCTAATCCCATCGAATTCGATGGGATTAAAATCCGAGTTGTTGAGTTGCTCCCAGATGCCCATGAATTCGATGGTGTTCCGGTTCCTGAGCCAGTTTTGGATGATGTAGTCGGTGCGTTCACTGTCCTTGTAGCGGGCGATGTCCGTGAGAGAAATGTAATCGTAGATGCCGCCGGATATGACGGTAACGGACGTGCCTTTTACGTCGATTTTGGCCATGTTCAATCTCCCACCATAGAAGCCAACTCGCTCACCGTCATCGGCGGGTAGGTCTTGGTCGGCATGAATATCTCGTGTTTGCCGAGGTGGGCAAAGAGCGTCCCTTCCTGACTGTAGGCCGACGAATGGGTCAGGGTGTCGAAGCGAAAGTCGCGACGCTGGAACTTGCCACGGCCCAGATAGCCCCATTCGGCAAAAGAGATCGGCGCGCCAGTGTTGACGCACATCGTCAAGGCATCTCCATGAACCAGATTCTGCGATAACACATAGAAAGCGGCGTGGTAGAGGTCATCTGACTCATCAATATGCAAATACTCGGCGAAAATATCCAACATGTTTGCACGGCACTCGGCGATGTTGTCCGCCAGAAGCTCGATCCCGTAGATGCACATCAGCGCCAGTAGCGCATAGTGCTGCTTTTCAAAGTCTGACTTCCCAAACTTGAGTTCAACGGCGGCAAGCTTGCGCCGCAAGACCTTGACAATAAAGTTACCGCTTCCGCATGCCGGTTCCAAAAAGCGCGAATCAATGCGCTCCGACTCGTCCTTCACGAGGTCGAGCATGGCATCAACCATCCATGCGGGGGTGAATACCTCTCCGTGGTCGGCGACGCGTTTTCGGGATTTGATCAGACTCATAGGCTAAATGCTTCATGCAACATTCGAATTTATTATGTCATTGTACCTAATACCATTCTCTTGAGTGTGCCTGTGCAATTCAGAAGCAGAACGAACTCATTTTAAGATGGAGCAATGGCGGAAATTTGGCAAAAATAGCCTGCCACATTCCTGAATTTCCGCTGTGAGATGCAAACCGAAAGTAATTCATGCAGACCAAAGTGACGGCTATGGCCGATCATCGGACAATGCCTGTCAGATCAACACTGAACTACTACAGATCATTTATCGCGGGAAGCGGAACATCTAGCGCTGGACGTGATCATCCACCTTACCTTGCTCATCGAAACGCACTTGGCAAGCCGCGCTCATCTGGCCGCGCATGCGTTCTCTTGCGCGCAATAGACGGGATTTGGCGGCGGCAAGGGTAAGGTCGTAGCTGGCCGCATAGTCTTTTTTTTTCACGCCTTCGAGGTCGCATTGTTCAATGATTTCTCGATCCTCTGCTGGCAGTTCAGACAGCACGCGCTTAACGCATGCGCCCAGTGCTTGGATGGGTTCATGATCCGATTCGGGCTGGGGGATGTCTTCGGGCAGTTCAATCGCCGCTTTATCTAACCGATGGTGGTCAATCAGCGCGTTACGCGCCACTTGGAACAGCCAAGCGCGGGAATTATCAAGCGTGCAGAACCGTTCACCCTGCTGCATCGCTTGAACGAAAACCTCTTGCAGCAGATCATCTGCCAGATGCTCATCTCCGGAACGGTGCCGGAGGAAATTGCGCAATTCGCTTTCGTGTGCGTTCCAATCCCGAAGGATGCAAGGGAAAGTCACTTTCACGACATCACCCATAGGAAATCAAAGGACATAATCAATGCGCATTTTCGGCTCGACTTGGCAAAATTTCTTGTTTCCACTGTCATTCTCGCCTAGGAGTCTGTCGGACTTGAAGAATCGTAGCGAAAAGGTTTAAGCAGGCAAAGCCGCAAAGCGGCTGCTCGCAAAATTTGGCTGGGCGAGGGCAGATTTTGCTGGTTTCGCAGATCAATAATTATTCTATTGACCAAGAAAACGGTGAAATATGCGCCGTCCAGGCGAATTCCCCCGGCCACACCACCCGAGGACAAGTGCAGTAGATTTCCTTTAAGTCCGACAGACTCCTAGGCAGGAAGGGCTTGCGCGCTCGACGGGCAGCGCATTGACCAGTACATGCGACAGCGGCTCCAGCGTTTTGTAGAGACCCAACCACAACTTGGCGGCGACAATAATGAATATATGTGATTGATTTTTATCATAATTTTCACTTTTCTTCCTTGTTGGCGCGGACTGGGTGAGCTGCGAAGCACGTCAGCCTTTGTTGTGATTGACTCAATTCGGCAGCAGGCACGCCGCCCTGCCCAAGTGCCGCGACGACTTGTTTGCCCCAAGTTGGCATGGTCGCCAGCCGATAAAATATCCAGCTCCCTTCACGGCGTGCCGCCACCCAGCCCGCCTCGCGCAAAATAGCCAGGTGGCGCGAGATTTTCGGTTAAATATTGTCGAGTGCCGCCCCCAATTCGCAAACGCACAATTCGCCTTCGATTGAGAGCAACGCCAGTATATGGCGGCGCGAAGCATCGGATAAGACATCAAATACAGGTTTCATGGCGAGCATCATATGTAGATTTTGGTATATGCGCAATTTCTTATATTTACACGGCTGATGGCGTTTATTTCTCACCGCCTGACCGGGCAGGTTAAAATCAGGCCATGAATCTCACCGCACGCCTATCACTCTATATCCAGCTCACCCGCCTCGATCGCCCCATCGGCATTTTGCTGTTGTTATGGCCCACGCTCTGGGGGGTGTGGATCGCGGGCGAAGGCCATCCGGCCTGGCACATCGTGCTGATTTTCACGCTGGGCACCGCGCTGATGCGCTCGGCGGGCTGTGCCATCAATGACTATGCCGACCGACACATAGACCGCCACGTCAAACGCACCTGCGAACGCCCGATTACCAGCGGGCGCATTTCGCCGCGCGAGGCGCTATGGCTGGCAGCGGGACTGGCAGTCACGGCGCTGCTGCTGATTCTGCCGTTAAACACGCTAACGCTGCTGCTGTCCATTCCGGCGGTTTTTCTCGCCGCCAGTTACCCGTTTACCAAACGCTTTTTCCCCATTCCGCAAGCCTATCTGGGCATCGCCTTCGGCTTCGGTATCCCCATGGCATTCGCCGCACAACTGGGCAATGTGCCGCCGGTGGCGTGTGTACTGCTTGTCGCCAACGTGTTCTGGGCGATTGCCTACGACACCGAATACGCGATGGTGGACAGGGACGACGACATCCATCTGGGCATCCATTCCTCGGCCTTGTGGTTCGGTAAATATGACGTTATGGCAGTGATGATCTGCTACGTGATCACCCTGACGCTGCTGGCCGTTGCCGGTCTGATGACCGGCATGGGCATGGCGTATTTTGTCGGGCTGATGGTCGCGGAAGGCATCGCGCTGTATCACCACCGCCTCATCAAACACAGAAACCGCGAGGCTTGTTTCAAGGCTTTTCTGCACAACAACTGGTTCGGCGCAGCCGTGTTTGCGGGTATCGCACTGGATTATGGGCTGCGGTGAAGCCAGCTTGGCGGATGCGTAGCGATAACCGCCCACACTTGCTTGAGCCGTAGCTCATTCACCGGGAGGTTTGCTGCGCGTCACCCACAGGCTGGCAAACATGAAGGTAGCGATAATGATACCGACGATCCCCAGCGACAGCCCGACAGGGATTTTGTAAAAGTCAACAATCAGCATCTTGGTTCCCACAAACACCAGCACCATGGCTAGGCCGTATTTCAACAGGTGGAAACGATCGGCCATGCCGGCCAGTATGAAATACATCGCGCGTAGCCCCAGAATGGCAAAGATGTTGGAGGTAAAGACGATAAACGGATCAGTGGTGATGGCAAAAATGGCCGGAATTGAATCCACTGCAAAGATCAAGTCGGACAGTTCGATCATGACCAGTACCAAAAACAGCGGCGTAAACACCCGCACGCCGTTTTCCCTCACCCAAAATTTTTCGCCGCGATAGTCCGGTGTCAACCGCAGGCGGCGCTTGACCCAATTGAGCAGCGGATTCTTGCCGAGGTCTGGGTTAGCCTCGGCAAACACCAGCATTTTGATGCCGGTAACAACCAGAAAAGCACCAAATAGATACAGAATCCAGTGAAATTCCTGCACCAGCCAAGCTCCCGCCACAATCATGATGGCGCGCAACACAATCGCGCCGATCACGCCGTAAATCAACACGCGCCGCTGATACTCCTGTGGTACGGCAAAGAAGTTGAAGATCATCAGGAAGATAAAGATGTTGTCAACCGCGAGCGATTTCTCGATCAGGTAACCGGTCAGAAATTCCTCCGCCTTAACGACGGCCACTTCGCCGCCGTATACGCCCTTGAGATACCACCACAATCCGAGGTTGAACAGCATGGCCAGCGTGAACCAAACAAACGACCAGGTCGCAGCTTCCTTGAAGCTGACCCTGTGCGCCTGGTTGCCGCCGACCAGAAACAGATCGACGGCAATCATCATTAGCACGAAGACGATAAAAGCCGCCCACATCCAGGGTTCACCAACATGCAGTGCAGCATCCCTATTCATCCCTCAGTTTTTATTTTCCCGTAATGCAGACACAAAATCATGCGACCATGCCTCGCCTTGAAACGCTAAATGCAACCGTGTATTCATGATGTTGCTCCCTGGCTGCACCACCAAACCGATAGCGCAGCCAGTTTAACCGCTAAATGATTTTTAGTGCCGAGCCGACACGAGGTCGAAGCGATCAAGGTTCATCACCTTATTCCAGGCCGCCACAAAATCATGCAGGAACTGCTCCTCTGCGTCCGCGCTGGCATAAACTTCCGCCAGGGCACGGAGTTGGGCGTTTGAACCGAACACGAGATCAACGCGCGTCCCCGTCCATTTGATTTTTCCCGTGTTGCGATCGCGCCCTTCAAACACCTCCTCGGCATCCGATACTGCATTCCACACCGTACTCATGTCGAGCAGATTCACGAAGAAGTCATTGCTCAACACTTCGGGACGTTGGGTGAACACGCCGTGCTGACTCCCTCCAGCGTTAGCATTCAGCACGCGCATCCCGCCAATCAGCACCGTCATTTCGGGCGCGCTCAAGGTCAGCAATTGCGCCTTGTCGAGCAGCAGCTCCTCGCCCGAGATGCTGTATTGCGCCTTCTGGTAGTTGCGGAAGCCATCGGCGATCGGTTCAAGTACCGCGAAAGCGTCCACATCAGTTTGTTCCTGCGAGGCATCCATGCGACCCGGCGTAAAAGGAACGCTTACCGGGTAGCCGGCATTTCGGGCAGCCTGCTCGATACCGGCACACCCGGCCAGTACGATCAGGTCGGCCAGCGAAACCTGCTTGCCAGCGGACTGCGCGGCGTTAAATTCACGCTGAATGGCTTCGAGCTTCGTCAGCACTTTCGCCAGTTGCGCGGGCTGATTGGCTTCCCAGTCCTTCTGGGGGCTAAGCCGGATGCGCCCGCCGTTCGCGCCGCCCCGTTTGTCGGAGCCACGGAACGTGGAGGCTGAAGCCCAGGCGGTGAAAACGAGTTCCGGGACAGTCAGACCGGTCTCCAGCACCCTGGACTTGAGCGCAGTGACATCCTTATCGTCAATCAGCGGATGATTGACGGCGGGGATGGGGTCTTGCCAGAGCAATGCTTCTCTGGGTACTTCAGCCCCGAGATAGCGGGAACGCGGCCCCAGGTCGCGGTGCGTGAGCTTGAACCAGGCGCGGGCGAAGGCATCGGCGAATTCTGCCGGGTTCTGCTGGAAGCGCCGCGCGATCTTTTCATAGGCTGGATCCATGCGCATCGCCATGTCGGCGGTGGTCATGATGATGGGTACTTGTTTCGAGGCATCGTGCGCGGCAGGAGCCAGGTTACTATCGGTTGCCTCTTTCGGTGTCCACTGCCAGGCACCCGCCGGACTCTTGGTCAATACCCAATCGTTGCCAAACAACATGTCGAGGTAGCTCATGTCCCACCGGGTTGGTGTCGGTGTCCACGAGCCTTCCAGGCCGCTGCCGATTTGGTCGCCGCCGCGTCCAGAACCAAAGTCGTTTTTCCAGCCCAAGCCCTGTTGTGCTATGGGTGCCGCTTCCGGTTCAGCGCCTACATGTGTGGCCGAAGCGGCGCCATGGCATTTACCAAAGGTGTGGCCGCCGCAAGTGAGTGCCACCGTCTCGTAGTCGTTCATCGCCATACGTGCGAACGTTTCGCGCACATCGCGGGCGGAGCCGAGTTGATCCGGTTGGCCGCCGGGACCTTCCGGGTTGACGTAAATCAGCCCCATCTGCACGGCGGCGAGGGGATTTTCGAGATTGTGTTCGCCAGAATAGCGCGCCTTGTCGTCCAGCCACTTGGCCTCATTGCCCCAGTAAACGTCCAGCTCAGGCGACCAAATATCCTCGCGCCCCCCGGCGAAGCCGAAGGTCTTGAAGCCCATGGATTCCAGCGCGACGTTACCTGCGAGGACAATCAGGTCAGCCCAGGAGAGGTTCTTGCCGTATTTCTGTTTGATAGGCCACAGCAGGCGGCGCGCCTTATCCAAATTGACGTTATCGGGCCAACTATTGAGCGGCGCAAAACGCTGGTTGCCGTGACCCGCCCCTCCCCGCCCATCGCCCGTGCGATAAGTGCCCGCGCTATGCCAGGCCATGCGAATGAAAAATGGGCCATAGTGACCATAATCCGCTGGCCACCAGTCCTGCGAGTCGGTCATAAGATAAGTGAGGTCTTGCTTGACGGCAGCCAAATCAAGCTGTTTGAATGCCTCGGCATAGTTGAAATCGGCTGCCATCGGATTGGACTGGGGAGAATGCTGGTGCAGGATTTCCAGCGGAAGCTGGTTTGGCCACCAGTCCCGGTTCGACGCACCATTCCCTACTTTATGAACAAACGGACATTTCGCTTCGTTGGACATGATGTTCTCCTTGAAAATATCGAGTGATTAAATGCTACGTTCGCAATGTAGGCGTTGTCTCACCATCAATCCAATTGATTTTTCAAGGCGACGTGATTTATTATTCAAATCACTGGAGGCAATATGACACTCAACGAACTCCGCTTTATCGTCGCCGTGGCGCAGGAACGCAACTTTCGTCGCGCCGCAGAAAAGGCTTTCATCAGCCAGCCCGCGCTGTCGCTGGCGATTCAGAAATTGGAAGAAGAGCTGGGTGTAAAAATTTTCGAGCGCGGCAAGAACTATGTCACGCCGACCCCCATCGGCACGGCCATCGTCGCACAGGCACAGCGCGCACTGGAAGAAGCGGAACGCATCCCGGCGCTCGCCGCTGAAGGCAGGAATCAGCTCATCTCCCCCTTGCGAGTCGGCATCATCCACAGCGTCGGCCCCTACCTGCTGCCCGACCTGATTCCCGCCTTGAAAGAAGTCGCGCCGCAAATGGCGCTGGAAGTGGAAGAGAACATCACGGCGAATCTGGAAGGGCTGCTGCGCAATGGCCGTCTGGATGTCATCATCATCGCGCTGCCGTTCGGCGATGCCAGTATTCTCACCCACGCCCTGTATGACGAACCTTTTCAGGTGGTGGTCAACAGCGAACACGGCTGGGCGGCGCGGCGCAGCATCCGCGCGCCTGAATTGTCGGGTGAAAAAGTGTTGCTGCTGGATGCGGGGCATTGCTTCAGCAATCAGGTCGAGAAAGCCTGCCCGGAATTGCACCGTAAGGGCGCGGAAATCCAGCAGGGAACCTCGTTGGAAACGATACGCAACATGGTCGCATCGGGGCTGGGCATCACCGTGCTGCCCGCTTCCGCCAACAGCCCGCGCTATCGCAGCAAATTGCTACGCATCATCCCGTTCAGTAAGCCCGTTCCCTCGCGGCGCATCGCGCTGGCGTGGCGTAAAAGTTTTACCCGCACGCAAGCGGTCGAGGCTTTAGCGCAAGCCATCGCGCTGGCCGAGATAAGCGGCATCACGCATCTGGAGCCCCTATGAACGAGCAACCCTATCGCCAAAATCCGCTGCTGCGCCTGAGCTACAGTCTGATTGCGCCCCTCTACGACTGGGCAATCGAGCGCCCGATGCGTGAAGCGCGGCGAGTTTCGCTCGCCGCCTTGCCGAACAAGGTGGCGCGGCGCGTGCTGGTGAGCGGTATCGGCACGGGGCTGGATTTGCCCTTGCTGCCTGCGTTGCATCACTACACGGCGCTCGATTTCAACGCCGCGATGCTGTCCCGTGCCCGTCCGCGCGGCGCCGATTTACAGGTGGACTGGGTGCTGGGCGACAGCATGGCGTTGCCATTTTCTGACGGTCATTTCGACCATGTCGTGCTGCACCTCATCACCGCCGTCGTCCCTGACCCGCAGCGCTGTTTGTCCGAAGCAGCGCGGGTTCTCAAACCAGGTGGCACGATTATCCTGTTCGATAAATTCCTGCGTCCGGGGCAGGCGGCACCGTTGAGACGCTGGCTCACCCCCTTGTCGCGGCGCATCGCTACCCGCATGGATGTGATTTTCGAGGAAGTTTTGCAGCAAGTGCCGGGGCTGGAAGTGCTCAGTGATGTGCCGCTGATGGCGGGCGGCTGGTTTCGCGGCATCGTGCTGCGGAAGATCAGCCATTGATACGGCGGCAGTAGCAATAAACGAACTGTTGCACCGTGCCGAACGGCGTGTGATGCTCTTCCTTCTGATGCTGGATCAGCGTAAATGCCTCGCCGAACTGGTCGTGTAATTCATCCGCCCGGTAGCGCATCACGGGCAGGCCGCTGCATTGCAGCGGGCCATCTTCGGCAAAGGTGGCGACGATGACATGACCGCCCGGTTTGACCGCACGCAACACAGTCCGCACGTAAGCGGCACGGTCGGCGGGGGCAGTGAGGAAATGGAATACGGCGCGATCATGCCAGATGTCATAACGGCTGGCGGGTAATGCTGCTTTGGTAATGTCAGCTTCAAGCCAGCACACTCTGTCAGCCTCTGCACCCAGTCGTTTGCGTGCTGCCTTCAGCGCAGCCGCTGACAGATCGAGTACCGTCAGGTCGGCGTAGCCTTCGGCAACCAGATCATCCACCAGCGTGGATGCGCCCCCGCCCACGTCTATGATGGCCGCCCCCCGTCCTGCCCCAGTTGCCTTGATGAGGTTCAGCGAAAGATCGGCATGTGGTTGAAACCAGCTCACCGCCTCCGTTGATTTGCTTGAATAAACTGTTTCCCAATGTGTTTTTGAGTCCATCTCTAAAACACCAGAACCTTGTCCGCCCACGCCGTCCACTCCGCCAATTCGGCCAGGGTGCTGCGGTGTACCCCGTCCGCAAGATTAGCGTCAGTCATGCCGCGTGCCTCCATGCAAGTAGCGCAAGTG
>Ga0210050_1002344_pt1 | contig 18315 bp, 20 predicted proteins | sample CryGey132114_all_FD_185463 | JGI IMG/M metagenome (GOLD analysis project Ga0210050, IMG submission 185463) | Groundwater microbial communities from aquifer - Crystal Geyser CG22_combo_CG10-13_8/21/14_all (SPAdes) (version 2) | ecosystem: Environmental > Aquatic > Deep subsurface > Groundwater ...
GTCCGGGCAGCCGCTTCCGGCTATGTCGCCATCGCCAAAAACGCGGGCAAGGGCTACAGCTACATTATGATCGTCCACGGCGACGGCTTGGCCACGGTCTACGGTCATGTTTCCAGAATCTTCGTCGCGCCGGACGAATACGTGGTCCAGGGCCAAGCCATCGCTTTAAGCGGCGGCACGCCCGGCACTAACGGCGCGGGTAGGCTAACCACCGGGCCGCATCTTCATTTTGAAGTGCGCTTAAACGGCCTGCCGGTTGACCCGCAGGAGTATTTGCCTTAAATTATTAAGATTTGCAAATCAATCCCGGAAAATTATCTTTCCTGGCTGATATCACTGATATTAAAAGAGGGGATAGCTCAAAGCCGCCCCCCTTTTTTTATTAATAAAATAGGCGAACAAATAATTAGTCAGGTAAAAATTTTAAATTATTTTTTATAGATAATAATTAAAATTAAACTTGAGCCGATTTTAATTTTAAGAGCCGGTTTCGAGCGGGGAGTCAGGCCAGCCAAGGTTTGGCTAAACATAATATAAACATAATAGCGTCGCACAATATAACTTATGCGACGCCAAGGCAGTCTTTTTACCCCCGCCCGGCCTTTTTACTGGATTTGCAGGCCGAGCAGATTAATTTGCGGCGTGAATAATAAGATTACTTTTAAAAGCAGAAGAAATAATAAAATACTTACAATAATAAAGACGATTACTCCCAAAACGAACAGGGTTTTAAAAATTCTTTCCATAAGGTTATTTGGCCATTAAAATTTGAGCCGCCCGGCGCTGGGCTACCTACCTTTATCGGCTTGAATTTTAATAGGCTTAAAATAGATTATTAATTTTATGATGGCTAATCGGCGAGTCGCCGGTCGGCCGAGGCCGTGGTTTTAGCTAATTTAATTGTCCCCCGCCAGTTTTTTTAAACTTTTATTTTATGTGTCGCAAAATATTTTTATTATTTTATATAAATATTATTGCCGAAGCGCAGATCAATATACTCTTTGGTTTTAAAATTATCTTTAAGTTTTTCTTTAATTATCAGATCAAGCTCGGCCACCTGTTTTTTCATGGCCGCCGTGGTGCTAAAAAATATTTTCGGTCCGCCCAAAACCGCCATTTTAACGGTGTTGACGTTATTGTCAACGATGAATTTCTCAATTTCCGGGCCGTGTTTTTGCTCTTTAAATTCTTGAAACAAACCGATAATGTAACTTAGGCTGGCTTGGCTAAGATTGGCTTGGCGCTCTTTTAAGTTAATCTGGGTTAAATTTTCAATCAGGGGCAGGCTCTGGCGGCTGATATTTAAGGGGTCAACTTGATTGATGACCTGGCCGGCGTCGTCAAGAAAATAATATTTGCCCTGTTCCAGCCAGACTGCGGCTTGTTGTTCCTGGTGAAGGTTAATGGCCAAAGTATGAAACAATTTTCTTTTGATGATTAAGCTGTCAAGATAATATTTTTCATTTAGGCTCTTGGCCAGTTCGTCTTTATTAAATAGGAGCAGATTGTCTTTACTTAACAGGCCGCCCCGGGCGATTTCCCGCGCCAAGGACTCTACTTCTTTGGCCATATTTTCGTCCACCCCGCCTACTTTAATGTCGTAGATTTTAAATAAATTGGAAAAAAATACTAACCAAATAATGATTAAGCCGCCGGTAATCAGGCTGATGATTGTCAGCCTTTTTCTGCCGGGCCAGCCGCCGGGATTTATCAGGCGGGTTGCTTGACGGCGGAAGAAGGGATTGCGATAAGTTTTAGCCGAATAAACATAATGTTTTTTGCCTAAGCGCCTGATTTTATTAAAATTATTCCTCCCGGGTAGCATATGATTAATAGCCTCGTTTAAGTTTTCTTAATTTTTCTATTAAATAATTCAGCCAATATTTTTTAGTTAAAATGTAATCCTGGGCATGGAGGTACGCTTCGCTTTTTCCGCTGAAGCCTCTCTTAAATTTAGTTAGTCCGGCCCAGGGGTGGTTTGGCGAGGCCTCGGGCGCGATGCCCCAGAAATTGTAAAATTTCAGTCCCCGGCTTTTCGCTTCGCTGATGGCCGTCCATTGAATTAGCTCCGAGGCCGCGGCCTTGGTAAATTTTCTGGAAGAAGCGCCGTGGTGGTAAAAAGCGGAATCGTGGGAAAAAATAATCATGGCCGTGGCGATCGGTTCGGCCTGATAATAAGCAAAGTATAGCATTATTTTGTCGTTTTTGACAAAAGCGGCCAACTCTTTTTTCAGGTAGTCTTTGGTAAACGGAACAAATTTTTGCCGATTAGCGGTTTGTTTATAAAGCTCATAAAATTCATCCAAGGCCGCTACGTCTGCGCCGGTTTTTATTGTTACGCCGTCTTTTTGCGCTTTGCGGATGGAATAGCGGGTGTGCTTCTCTAGGTTGTTAAAAAGTTCTTCTAAGGGCAGTCTTAAATCCAGTAGCCAGGCTAGTTCCGGGTGCATTAGGTGGACCGGCGCCGGCCGAAAGCCTAAACTGGCGAAAATGTTTTTATTTTCTCCCGTGTCCGGCGCCAACGGGCTAAAACGGATAAAATCGGCTTTTTCCTCGCGGCCCAAAGCAATTAGATATCTTAATAATATCGGCATAATCTCTTCGGTCTGTCCCCAATTAATCAGCGGGCCGTGCGGGCAGAACAGAAATGAGCCGCGCCTGGCTTTAATGAGATAAATAAAAGCCAGGCCGATTAGCCGGTCGTCTTTAAATATGCCTAAACGGAAAATTTTTTGCCCTAAAGCTTGTTGAGCTTCGCCCCATTCCCAGGATTGTAAGAAAGTATGAGGCGCGAGCCTGTTTTCCATTGTCTGCCATTCGGCCTGAGATTCTATCGGTTTTATATTAATAGTCATAAAGATATATGACAGTATGCCGTTTGCGGAATTAGTTATTTTTCTCGCTGCGGAACTCGCTTCGCTCAAACAGTCCTCGCTTCAAAAAATAGCTAATTCCGCAAACGCCTTTTTAAGTTATGAAGGAATTTATAACGTCAATAATTCTTAACGCCTGTTTTTCCGTAATCCGCCGGTCGGTCGGCAGGTTGACTGATTGGGCGGCTAAACTTTCGGCCGTCGGGCACTCCCCCGCCCGGTAGCCGGTTTCTTTAAGGCTAACATCTTTGGGAGCGATTACCGAATTGTACCAATCGCCTAAAATTATTCCCCGTTTTTTGGCGTAAGCGGTTAATTTGTCCGCTTGTCGGCTTAATAACGGGTATCTTAAGCAAGCGTTTTCGGCCAAGATTATCCCCGGCTCGCGCCAGGGTAATTTAATTAGCGGCTGATTGATTTTTTCCTGATAAATTTTAGAAATTTTTTGCCGGTGCGCGTTAAGAGCGTCAATTTCGTCAAGCTGGAAATTTAAAATATGCGCCAGCGCGTTGGCCAGTCTAGCCGGATAGAATTTTACCGGCTTCCCCATTTTTTCCGGCCGGTAAATTACTCTATTTAAAATATTAAATTTTTTAGCTAATATTAGTATAAATTTACCGATAAACAAATGATAAATCGGCTTAGCTGTATAAAAAATCGGGAAATGCCATAGGTGCTGGATGGTTTTTGGCAAATTGGGGCGCGCCAGGCCGGCGCAAAAATTTTTTATTTTTTGCCCAAGCTCATCGTTGTTAGTAATTAATGCCCCGCCGCGCGCCGAGGATATTATTTTGTCCGAGCCGAAGCTAAGCATACCCAAATCGCCAAAGCTGCCGGTTAATTTTCCCCGGTAGCGCGCGCCCAAAGAATGGGCGCAGTCTTCTATGATTTTAAGATGATGTTTTCGCGCTATGGCCAAAATCTCGTCAAGCCTGGCCGGCCGGCCGAAAGTATGCTGAATGATAATTATTTTGGTTTTAGCCGTGATTTTATTTTCCAGCGCCGCCGGGTCAAGATTAAAATCGCGGCTGATGTCAATAAAAACCGGTTTGGCGCCGGTCCATTTAATAGCGTTAATCACCACCACGCAAGTATAAGCTTGGACTAAAATTTCATCCCCCGCTCCCGCCCCTAAAGCTTTTAAGCCGTAATAAAGCGCGCTGCGGCCGCTGTCAAAAGCATAAGCATGTTTAACTTGAAAATACCGGCGCAACTTTTCTTCAGCCAGCTCGGGGTAGCGGCCGCTTAAAATTTTTCCCCAGCGCCAGGGCAAAAATAAATAAGCCAGGGCCGTTAGCGCGTCGCGGCCGGTCAGATTGGGCGCGAAGCCGGTAAAAATTGTTTTATGGAAGATGGGCATTAGTTAGTTTTAATTTCCTGCTTAATGATTTTCGGCATTCTGCCTTCAAGCAAAATCACGCTGGATTGTTTTTGTTTTTGTTTTAAATATTTTAGAAGTTTCGCCGATTCAAAAATGGTTTGGATTTTTATTTTTGAATTAACGGCGCCGGATTTAAGCGCCGAGACCGAATCCGGAGAGATAATGATAAATTCATCTGCGATGAGGCCGATGAGTTGGCCGATTTTTTTATGTGCCTCTTGGCTGGCCGGTCCCAGCTCAATCAGGCCGCGGGAAATCACAATTTTTTTGCCGGCCTGGCCGGCCGGCAGGCCGTTTGTCCGGTAGGCGGCTAAAAATTTCAAAGCCGCGGCGAAAGCGGCCGGGTTTGAGTTATAGCTGTCGTCAATCACTAAACTGGCGCCGTATTTTACAAGTTGCAGGGTGGCTTCCGGCAGAGTAAATTGTCCGGCCTGTTCTTCGATTTCAGTTTTATTTAAGCCCAGATAGGCGGCGGCTAAAATTACCGGGGCGACATTCATGGCGTTATGAGCGCCGATAATATTGGTTCTAATTTTATAATCAGGCGTGGCCTTAAGTTCAAGGTTATCGGCGCTGGCGGAAATATTACTGATTAGACAATCAGGTTTAAACTCCGCCAGTTGGCCGAAAGTTTTAATTTGGCATTTTAATTCAGGGATAAATTCGCGGCAGTAGGCGTTGTCGGAGTTGATTATGGCCAGGCCGTCGGGCGGCAGACTGCGTAAAAGCTCATATTTGGCGGTTTGGGTGTTTTTAAGACCGCCGAACAGGGGCAAATGCTGTTCATTTATGGCCGTTAAAATGCCGATTCGCGGCTTAACCATGCCGCAAATCAGTTTTATCTCCCCTATTTTGTAAGCGCCCATTTCCACGATAAAAATGTCGGTTTGGCCAAAGTCGGTTTTTAAAATGAACTTGGCCACGCCCAGTTCGGAATTAACATTTTTCGGCGTCATGACTACCTTGTATTTTCGTTTAAGCAGCTGCTCCAAAAAATGCTTGACCGTGGTTTTGCCGTAACTGCCGGTTACGCCGATGACAATCAAATTCCGGTGGCGCGCCAGTTTTTCGGCCGCTTTTTTGTAATAGTATTTTTTAACCGGATAAGTTAAAAAATTAATTATTAAAACGGCCGAAGCTATTATAAAGAACCGGGAAGCCGCCAATATTAAAATGAGTGCGGCTTTGCTGGCAACCAATAAAATTACGCCTTCAGCTGAAATTGACGCGGCTATTATTAAAATGGCTTTGGCCGTGGGCTTGGGGCGGCGGTAGCGGCTTTTAACGAATTTAAGCAGGCTATCAATTATGTCTAAGCTAAAAATTATGGTTAGCCCGGCGGTTAGTTGATTGGAGCTAAAAATCAGCGCCAGAAATAATACCGGCCTTAAAATTATTTTATAGCTTAAGATAAATTTCCTGCCTAAAATTGTGCCTAGAAAATCTCGAAAGCGGTCCGGCCGGTATTCTTTTAGCTGCCACAAATAAGCCAATTCAGCGTAGTCGAGTATGGCGCTGGCTGAAAAAAGAAAAATTAAAATATAATAATTTTCCATACTTTGTGTTTCAAACGAATTTTTTCATCAAGTTATAAAATTCATCTAAATTTTTTAAATGCAAACCATGGCCGGCGTTTTTAATAATCTCCAATCTGGCGCCGGGAATAAGTTTAGCGATTTTTTTGCCTTGTTTCAGCGGCAGGTAATGGTCAGTTTCGCCCCAAATAATTAAAGTGGGCAGATTAATTTTATGTAAAATTTGGCTTAAGTCCTGGTTAATGATTTTTTTATAAATTTTCCGTTTTCTGCCGGCGGTGTCGTTGTAATCGGAATTGGCCAGCCGGTAAAGCGCTTTTTTCATGAAAGCGGCCAGCCGGTTTAGTAGCGGCAAGCTGAATAATATTTTACCGGTTTTGGCCAAAGCCAGAAAAATTATTTTTTTTAGCTTTGGCGTCCGGCGGAAAACGGCCGCGCCGCTCAAGATTAATTTACTGAATTCAGCCGGGTAATTGGCGGCCAGATAAGCCGCGATTTGCCCGCCGAAGGAATGGCCCAACAGAATCGGCCGGTTAATTTTATTTTCCGCCAGCTGGCGCCTGACGAATTCAGCGTACTCCTCCACTCCCCAGACTTCATCCGGGCCGGGCTCGGCGCCGAAGCCGGGCAAATCAAAACACCAGACCGTAAAATCATTTTCGGCCCGGTCAATAAAATTCCGCCAGCTGGCCCGGCTGCCTCCCCAGCCGGGTATGATTAAGAGTTGGGGTTTCATGATATTAATGTCATTGCGAGGAGCGATAGCGACGAAGCAATCTCACGAACATTAATCTTTTACTTAAACTTGCCATTCGTTAGATTGCTTCGCTCCCTGCGGTCGCTCGCAATGACAGACTATTTTCTTTTGATAACTTTTGGCTTTCCTGGGATATATTTCCGCAAGACTTTAGGAATTTCCACGGAGCCGTCGGCGCGCTGATAATTTTCCATAATAGCAATCGGCGTCCGGCTCATGGCCACAGCCGTGCCGTTTAAAGTGTGGACAAAATTTTTATCGCCGTTTTTGTCTTTATATTTTATGTTTAAGCCTCTGGCTTGGTAATCAGTGCAGTTGGAAGCCGAAGTGATTTCCGCCCAATCCCCCATTTGGCCGTTTTTATTGGGCTTGCCCGGCAACCAAGCTTCCAGGTCAAAAGTGCGGTATGCCGGCGTACCCAAATCGGCCGTAGAATGGTCGACCACTCTGAATGGTATGCCCAAGCCTTTAAAAATTTCTTTTTCAATTTCTAAAATTTCTTGATGCGCGGTTTCGCTTTTATCCGGCGTGGCATATTGAAACATTTCAACTTTCGTGAATTGGTGCACTCTAAAAATGCCTTTGGAAAATTTTGAATAACTGCCGGCCTCGGTGCGGAAGCAATGCGAAACCGCCACGTATTTTTTAGGCAAATCTTTTTCTTCCAGAACTTCGTCCTTATGGTAACCGCCCAAAGTGATTTCCGCCGTGCCAATCAGGCTTAAATCGGAGTTTTCAATATTATATATCTGCGTGGCTTGGTCCCTGGGATTAAATCCCAGGCCGGCGAGAATATCTTGTTTGGCCATATCCGGTGTGATAAAGGGAGTGTAGCCGTGTTTAGTGGCGATTTCTAAAGCGTATTGAATCAGTGCCATTTCCAGTAAAGCCGCCTGGTTTTTCAGATAATAAAATTTGGCGCCGCTAACTTTGACGCCGCGGTCAAAGTCAATTAAATCCAGATTTTGCGCCAATTGCACGTGGTCAAGTGGCGCGAATTTGAATTTTGTCGGCTTGCCGTAGGTTTCCAAAACCGGATTATCTTCTTCATCTTCATCCGCGCTAATCCGGACGTCAGGATGCGTCAGGTTAGGCACAGCGTAAAGCAATTCTTTATACTTGGGCGTTAGATCGGCTAATTTTTCTTCGCCTCGTTTGATTTTCTCCCCGATTTTTTTCATTTCCGCGATAATGTCGGGCGTGGGTTTGGTTTTCGAAGCTCGGTTACGTTTAGCGCGAAGATTGTCCAGCGTTGTTTCCAATTCCCGCCTGGCCGCGTCCAAACGCAATAGTTCGTCAATATCAACCTTGGCGCCGCGGTTATTTACGTTTCGTTTGATTAATTCCGCGTTGTCTCTGATAAATTTGATATCAAGCATATAAAATTAATTTTCAATTTTCAATTTACAATTTACAATGAAAATGCAAAATGAATTATTTTAATTTTAAAATTGACGTTTTATATTTATTAGGTTTGTAAGCTTTTAGGCGGATGATTTTTAGATTGAAATTTTTCAGTTGGTCGGTAAAATATTTTTGGTCATAGCCCAAGGCGATGATGCCGGGCCGGTATTTTCGGATAGCCGCGTATTTATCCTTAAGGCTGCCTAAAACCGCCCTATCGGCTAAATTTAGGCCTAAAACGGCCGTAAGGCGCTGTTTTTCCGTGTGGCGCGGCAATTTACCCTTAACTTGCCTAACCGTTTTATCGCGCGCGATTACTACGATTAAACCGCCGTATTTTTTCGCCTGGCGCAAAAAATTTATGTGTCCCGGGTGCAATAAATCAAAAGTGCCGAAAGCCATGACAAGTTTCATAATTATTTTTTCGGTTTCATCAGCGGGAAAATCTGGCATTCGCGCGCCGGCTTGTCCATGAGATAAGAAAAGACGCGCTCGGACATGCCGAAGCCGCAGGTCGGGGGCATGCCGTATTCCAAAGCTTCCACGAATTCTTGGTCAAACATTTGCGCTTCTTCGTCGCCTTCTTCGCGAAGCTTAGCCTGCTGTTTAAATCTGTCGGCTTGGTCCAGCGGGTCGTTTAACTCGCTGTAGCCATTGCCTAATTCCGAGCCGGCGATAATGACCTGGAATCTTTGGCTTAATTCAGGGTGATTTTCATCGCGCTTGGCCAAAGGCGAAACTTCCACCGGCACGCCCACTAAAAAGCCCGGTCCGGCAATCTGCTTGCGGCAGTATTTCCAAAGATTGTCAATGGCGCGGGTTTTACTGAAACCTGTTTTATCGTATTCAATTTTCAGCTCTTTAAGTTTTTTCTCTATTTCTTTAAGGTCGGTTTTTAAAATGTCTATGCCGGTATATTTTTTAACCGTGTCGCGGTAGTCGTAGCGGCTCCAGGTTTTACTTAAATCTATGTCAAAATTTTTAATTTTAAATTTTAAGGTGCCGAAAGTTTCTTTGGCCAGGTATTTAAACAGCTCTTCAACCAATTTCATGCCCATTTCATAATCCGCGTAGGCCCAGTAAAATTCCATCTGGGTGTAGTCCTGCAGGTGCTCGGCGTCCATGCCTTCGTTTCTGAATTGCCGGCCGATTTCAAAAGTTTTTTCAAAACCCGCGACCATTAAGCGTTTTTGCCATAATTCTCCCATGGAAATTCTTAAATAAACGTCTAAATCAAGCGCGTTATGATGAGTTAAAAAGGGCTTGGCGTCGGCGCCGCCGGTGATATTTTCCAGAACCGGGGTTTCCACTTCCAAAAAATCGTGTTTAATTAAAAAATCGCGCACCGCTTGCCAGAATTTAGCGCGCTTAAGAAACATTTCCTTGGCTTCGGGGTTGAATAAAATGTCCAGATAGCGCTTTCTGAATTTTTCTTCTTCGTCGTTAAGGCCGTGCCATTTTTCCGGCAGGGGCCGGACCGCTTTGGCTAAGAGCGACCACTGCTTGACCATGACGCTTGGTTCGCCGGCATGGGTCTTGAAGACCGCGCCTTTTATCTGGATAAAATCGCCGACATCAATACACTTAGTCAATAGCTTATACCTATCCGGGCCGATTTCTTTTTTGGAAAACGCCAGCTGAATTTTTCCGCTGGCATCCTGTAAATGCGCGAAGGTTAAATTGCCGTGCGTGCGCAGGCTTCTTAATCGGCCTGCCAGTTGAATTGTAGCTGAATTTTTTTGCAATTTTTCAAAATCAGCCAAAACCTGACCGGCAGAGTGGCTTTTACGCGATTCGGCCGGATAAGGATTTATGCCCAGTTTTTTCAGTTCCTCAAGTTTTTTTAGTCTGTCCTCGCGTTCGCTTATTTTTTCGGTCATAAGGATTTTATTTAATGTCGATTATTTTATAAACCACTTGGCCGCGCGGCGTATTGACGGCGATGGTATCGCCTTTCTTTTTTCCTAAAAAAGCCACGCCGATGGGAGATTCGTTAGAAATTTTACCTTCGACCGGGTTGGCTTCATTAAAGCTGACGATGGTAAATTCTTTAGTCTGGCCTTCAACTTCGGCTAAAACGCGCGAGCCCATGCTGATTTTATTTTTATCATGGTTATTCCGCACCACGGTGACGTTTTTCAGGAGCGTGGTTAATTCCGTGATTCGGCCGTCGTTAAAGGCCTGTTCATTTTTGGCTTCGGCATATTCGGCGTTTTCGCTTAAATCGCCCAATTCTTTGGCCGCTTCAATCCGGGAGGCGATCTCCAGGCGCTTGACGTTCAATCTGTCATCCAGCTCTTTTTTTAATTTGTCATAGCCTTCCTGGGAGATAATTTGGTCGGGCATAATGTTGATAAAAATAAATAATATAATCTTTAATATACAGGATTTTGGAATTTAGCGCAAGAGTCCATCATCGCCGCCGCGATTAGCAAATAGCCTATTCCCAACGGATGGTTGACGTAAGGGCTAAAGATATTGACCGCGGCCAGGATAATTAAACCGCCGGTTAAAGATAAGGACAAGGCGGTGTTAATTTTTAAACCGGCAAAAATGATTTTAGCAAATAAAATTAAATATGCCAATAGTCCTAAAATTCCTAATTTTAACCATACATCAAGCCAGCCCCATTCAAAGGCGTAAGTGGTGTAAACACCCGAGGGGCTGGCAGCCAGCACGCGCGGGTCGCTGGTAAGGTAAGTCACCGTGGCGCCGAAGCCTTGGCCCATAATGGGCGCCTGCTTAATTTCTTGCCAAAGCGGCGGCAAAAGCTGCCATCTTGAGGAAGCGCCGGCTTCGCCGGTTAAGCCAGTGGCGCGGTCGCTTAATAAAGCGGTGGCGTTAAAGCCTCCCAAAGTGGTTGGCCAAGGGAAAAACGCCAATCCCAGTGTTAGCGTCAAGCTCGCCAGTATGGACAAAAAAATCATTGAGTTAAAGACTAAAAATTGCCTAAGCTTGATTTTTAATTTGCCAAGCGCTATCAGCCAGACGAAAATTCCTCCGGCCGCCAGACCCAGCCAAAAACTGCGCGAGAAACTGATAATAATAGCGGATAATGACAAAGTAAGAAGTAAGAGGTAGAAGGTAGGGAATTTTTTGACGGCTGACGAAGCGTTAATTATTGTTTTTAATAAGTAAAATAATATTATAAAAAAACCGATCAAAACATAAATATGCGACTGCATGAATATCCGGCTGAAACCCGGGACGACTTGAGTTATCTCCCCGGCTCCGCTTAACCTGACCCAGCGGTAAAGGTCAAGATTAAAAAAGTCAAAGCTATGCGAGAAAAAATAAGCGAGAATCAGAGTTTTAAAACTTAACCAGCTAATAGAGGCTAAAAAGATTTGTTTAATGATTTTTAGATTATTTTCGTCCCGCGCGATTTCGTAAAGCGGGAAAATCAGCAGAAGATACAGCCAGTTATTAAAGTCAAAAAAAATGTTGCTTATAGTGTTGCTGTTTAACAACCCGTTTACCGCTCCCCAGGCCAGGAAAATAAATAAAGCAATAAAATACTTAAAATAAGCTGATCTGAAAAAAATAATATTTAATTTTTTTGTGTTTAGATAATTAAGCGCGGTCTTCGCCAGCCAGACCGACATGACAATCAGCCACAGCGCTATGCGGCTGGAAATTTTAAAACCGCCATTTTCAAAATAAAACAAATAGCCGAACGAGCCGATAAACAGTTCGGTGAGCAATATGTACAAGCCGTATTCCGGCCGGCGTAAAGATAAAATTAAAGCCAAAAGCGCGATAATGAAAAAACAGATAAAATTAATTATCTGCCAATAATAACCCAAAAAGGACAATAGTTCGGCGGTAATTATCAATAAAAAAGTTATTTTAAATATTCTATTGTTTGACATTATGTTTTTTAAAAATTACTTCTTTGGCTTGATTATATTTTTTTACCGCCGGCAACCAGGGCAATAATTTGTAGGCCAGCGACGGCAGCCAGCGGCTCATGGTCTGCGAGCCGCTTAAATTGACGCGATAAAGTATTTGGTTTAGCCAAACGCCGCCATGTCCCCTTGCCGCCATGGTCAGCCACAAATCCCAATCCTGAAAACGTTTTAAGGTTTCGTCAAAACCGGGAAAATGCTCCCGCTTAATCAGCGAGGCGATATTAATATAGGGCCTGGTCTTCAGTTTTTCCGCGTCATAAGGCCAAAGCATGAATTTTTTCTTGCCCCAAATAAATGACGAGTAGCAAAAGCTGGCAGTCGGGTTGTCTTTTAAAACGCTCCGCATTGATTCAAGCATGGCCGGCTCCATCACGATGTCGGCGTCGCAAAAAATCAAAAATTCGCCTTTGGCTAATCTGGCGCCGTAATTTCTGGCCGCGGCCGCCCCCCGATTTTCCTCTTCCAAGAAAGTCAACTTAAAGCCAAAAATCTGCTTATATTTTTCAATTACTTCTATTAAATTATCAGTTGAGCCGTCGTTAACCACGATAATTTCATAATTATCGTAAATCTGTTTTTTAATGCTCTCTAAGCAATTAATCAGCTGTTCCGCCTGATTGTACACGGGAATAATTACACTGATCATATTGTTGTTTGTCATTGCGAGCGACTGAAAGGAGCGAAGCAATCTCGGGTTCTTTGCGACTAACCAGAGATTGCTTCGTCGCTACGCTCCTCGCAATGACAAGAATGATGCTCGTTATTAAGAAATTGGTAAATTTTATTAATTTGTTTTTCCCAGTTAAATTCATTGATTGCCCTGGTTCGGCCCCGCTTGCCCAATTTTTGCCTTAAATCAGGATTTTGCGCCAATTTAATTATGGCTTGGCTGATTTCGCCAACATCTTCCGGGTCAACCATTAAGCCGTTTAAGCCGTCAATTACCGCGTCGGGCACGCCGCCGCTTTTACCCGCGATTACCGGTTTTCCGGCCAAATTGGCCTCCAAATAAACTATGCCAAAGCCTTCATAATCGCCGTCAATGTTTCTGGCCGGCATAATGAAGATGTCGCAGGCCTGATACCAAGCATCGCGCTCGGCGTCTAAGGCGTCATTAATTACGATGGCGTTTTTAAATTGGGAATTTTTTAACTCGGCCTCATTGCCGATTATAACATAAACCAGATTTGGTATTTTTCTTAAAACTTCCGGTAGGGCGTCAGTCACTTTATCAAAACCTTTGCGCTTCACCAGCCGGCCGACCGACAATAGAATAATTTTATTTTCCAAATTATTTTTTTTTCTTAATTGAAAATTTTTCTGGTCCACTCCCGGGTTAACCACGATAATTTTACCCTCGGCGCCGGCGCCCAAAAATGCTTTCACCAGTCCGGCCGTATAGTTATTAATGACAATTATTTTATGGGCCTGATTTAAAATCAGTTTGGCCGCGGTGGTTTTTCTCCATGATTTTAACGCAAAAGAAAAATCCAGGCCGTGCAAAATGACCGAGTATTTTATTTTAAAAAATCTGGAGCCGAGCCAAGCTACCAGGCCCAGCGGCAATATCTGGCCGACGATAACCTGCTCGATTTTTTCTTGCTTTATTTTCTGGCGTAAAGCAAAATACGCCGGCAGCCATTTTAAAAAAGGCAAGGCCTGATTAATTAAATTATCTTTCAACACAAAAATACCGTCAGGCTTGCCCGCCGAAGCCTTGGCGGAGGCGGGCCAATATTTTACTAAATTGCCGTAGTAATTGGCCACGCCGCCGTGGAAGGGAGGATATTCAAGCGTCAATAGTAGGGTTTTCATGAATAGATTTTTTATTGAATGATTGATAAAGGCTGGTTAAGTCCTCTCGGCTGAAACCTTTAAGAAAAAACAAAACCGCAAAATATAGCGCTCCGGCCAGCGGCACGATTAAAATGATATTCAGATAATTTTTCAGATAAATTATCAAGATTATCATTAAAGCCGAAGCCAAAAGGGATTTTCCCAAAACCGCCAATATTTTTTTCGCCCGATATTCAATGATTTTTGGTACTTGAATTAAGCCTAAAACAAGCATAAAAATACTGGACAGGAGAACTGCTAAACTAGCGCCTACGGCTTGAAATTTCGGGATTAAGATTAAATTTAAAATCACGCTTGCTAAAACCGTCAAGCCCATGATAACGGTGTTCAGCTTTTGCTTGTCGCAAGCGTTTAACAGCGAGCCAACCGGGTAAGCCGTGAACATAAACAACAAAGCGGCGATGCTTAATTGCAGCGGCAGAATCGCCTCGCCGTAGCCTGATTTAAAAATTAAAATAATTTTATCCGCCAGCATGATCACGCCGCCGGAAATAGGCAAAGAGATGATAATCAGGTAATTCATGGCCCGCTCGAAAGTAATGGCCAGTTGCTGGCGGTTATCTAGCCAATAAGCGCTCATGGCCGGATAGAGCGAAGCCACGAAAGCCAAGGGCAAGAATTGGATGGCGTTGATGATTTTAAAAGAAATTTGGTAGATACCCACATAATAATCACCAGCCAGGGTTGCTAAAAGCACGGTGTCAAAATAGCTGTAAACTTTTTGGAAAATCGCGTAGATGCCGAAAGGCAAGGACAAACGCAAAACCAGTTTAACCAGACGCCAATCAAAAATCGGCTTCAGGCTTAATTTCCAGGTTTTGGCCACAATCGTCAGCGAATAGCTGAAATTAAAAATGCTGGCTAAAACCAAAGAACCGATCAGCCAGACTAAACCTAAATTTAATTTTATGACCGAGAGGCCGAAGCTAAGCACAATCAGCTGGAAAACCACCGCCGCCAGGCTTTCATATTTAAGATTATGAAAGCCGCGCGAGACGGAAAAAAAAGTGGCGGTGAACGAGTCTAAGACGATGCAAATGGTTGAAAAATAGATTAAAGCCCTGGTTAATTCGCTATAACCTAAAAAATTGGCCAAGGCGATTATTATCAGCGCGGTGGCCGCGGCCAGGGGCAATTTAACGCCTAAAACCGCGCCGAAAAGATTATTGGCTTCTCTTTTGGCCTTGGCGATTTCGCGGGTTAAGAGGTTGGTTTGGCCCAAATCGGTGAGGATGGAAAAAATCGCGGCGAAAGAAATGGCAAAATAATACTTACCCAAATCTTCCGGCCCCAGGGCGCGGGCGATTAAAGTGAAATAAGTGAAAGAAATTACTTTTTGCAGGATTAAGGCCAAGGTAAAATACGAGGTATTTTTGGCAATATTAGTTATTTTTTCAGGCATGTTATAATTTTAACACAAGCGCTGAAATAATAAAACCCCGCTTATGGCGGAGTTTTATCTATAATTAATTTGCTTTTAACGTTTGGCCCACTGGGGGGCGCGCCTGGCTTTTTTCAGCCCTGGTTTCTTTCTTTCTTTCTTGCGGGCGTCGCGGGTAATATAGCCTTTGGCTTTAAGGGACGCCCGTAATTCTTCATTGACGAGTAGCAGGGCGCGGGCGATGCCGTGCCTGACGGCTTCGGCTTGAGCTTTTTTCCCGCCGCCGGAGACGTTCGCGGTGATATTAAAATCAGCGGCCAGCCCGACCAATTTCAGCGGCTGGCTGATGATAGAAAATAATCCTTCTTCTTTAAAATATTCATCGGCTTTAACGCCGTTGACCATAAAGGCGCCGGCGCCGCTTTTATACAGCCTGATTTTGGCGGTAGCGGTTTTACGGCGGCCCACGGCGCCGACAAATTTACCTTTTAGTTTTATCGCTTCAGCTTCCGTCATAATAAATGCTAGTTAATAATCAGCCTCTTCAGCAGGTCGGGCCGCCGCTTGATTGGCGGCAGCATATTTTTAACGGCTTTGGTCAAAATCTCGGCCGGCTTTAATTCAATAATTTTTTTAGTCTTCAGGCCGCCCGGATAGCCGGAATAACTGTAATATTTTTTTTGTTCAAGTTTTTTGCCGGTGAATTTAAGCTTATCAATGTTGCTGACCTGGACGATGCCGCCCTGGTCCAGCTGCGGCTGGTAGCCGGCCTTATTTTTGCCGCGCAAAATTAAAGCAATCTGGCTGGCGATCCGGCCGACCGCTTGATTGCTCGCGTCAATTTTATAGGTTTGTCTTTTTGCCATAATAATTTATTTAAACCAGCTCAAGCTGCGCCACCTTGGCGCCGTCGCCCGGCCTTGAGCCTAACTTGATGATGCGGCTATAGCCGCCGCGCCGGTCCTGATATTTGCCGGCTAAAACTTCCATGGCTTTTTTAATCGCCAATGGTTGAGGCAGTCGCCTAATTAATTCGCGGCGGGCGTTAAGGCCGCCTTTAATCGCTAAAGTAATGGCTTTTTCCACTAAAGGCCTAACCGCCTTGGCCTTGGCCTCGGTGGTTTTTACTTTTTCATAAATAATCACGCTGGCGGCCAGATTTTTCAGCATTGACTCCCTGGGCGCCTTGGTTCGGTCTAATTTTTTTCCTTTAATTCGGTGTTTCATATTTATTGTTTTTTGGGGCGGCCTCTTTTTTTAACTTTTTTTTCTTCCTCGATTTCAGCCGGAACCTCCTCTTTTTCACCGGTTGCCCGAGCCGCGGCCGTGGGTTCGCCGGCGCCTTGGGTTTTTCCCACCAAAGCGTTAAATTGATTTATTAAAATTTCTACCGCTTGGTTAAAGACTTCTTCCGGCGTGACGGTGCCGTCGGTCACAATGTCTAAAATTAATTTGTCCCAGTTGGTCATTTTGCCGACGCGGACGTTTTCCACGTTTATGCCCACGGATAAAATCGGCGAAAAAATGGAATCCATTTCAATGTAGCCGATTTCATGCTTGTCGCTTTCCCGGCTTTCCACGGTGATATAGCCTAAGCCCTTAGCTACCGAAATTTCCATGATTAAGCTGCCGGCCATATCGGTAATATGCCCTAAAACTAAATCGGGATTGGCGATTTCCACCAGGCTCGATTTTTTAATATCCGAAGCCTTGACCTCTTTTTCTCCCCTGGCGTCAAGTTCAAGTTTAACCGCTTCATCGCTAAATATTTTCAAACGCAGTTTTTTTAAATTTAAAATCAGTTCCAAAACATCTTCCTTAACATGGGGCAAAACGGCGAATTCATGGTCGGCCCCTTTAATCTTAACGCCGACCACCGCCGCCCCGGGCAAAGAAGAGAGCAGCGTCCGCCGCAAAGCATTGCCGATAGTCGTGCCATAACCAGGATAGCAGGGTTCAATGATAACTTGTTGGTGGTTCGGTTCCGCGCCGTTGACAAATTCTACCTTGCCGGGCATTGCGATTATTTGCATATGATTTGCTTATTTTTACCCAGTCAAATAATTTTGCCTTTGGCAAAATTAGCGCGGAGCGCTATTTGACGGGGTAAATATTATTTTATCGGGAATAAAATTCAACGATCAGCTGGGGGTTGATTTTTGCTTCAAAATTCTCTTGGCGAGGCAACTCTAAAACTTTGGCGCTAAATTTTTTGGCGTCCCAATAGAGCCAGCCGGGAATTTCCATTTTTTTCAGCCGGTCGGATAAATTGGCGAATCGCTTGGAAGTTTGGCTTGATTTTTTTATTTTGATAATTTCGCCGGTCTTGACATTATAAGACGGAATACTTACTTTTTTGCCATTGATTTGAAAATGACCGTGATTAACCAAGGTTCTGGCCTCGGCGCGGGAGGCGGCCAAGCCCAAACGATAAATCACGTTGTCCAATCTGGTTTCCAATAATTTCATTAAATTTTCTCCGGCATCGCCCTTTTGCTTGCTGGCGCGCTTAAAACTTAATTCAAATTGCTTTTCCAGCAAATTATAAAGCCGCTTGGCTTTTTGCTTCTCCCTTAACTGCAAATTATAGCCGCTCTGCCTGGCGCGGCCCTTGGGCCCATGCAAGCCCGGCGGATAAGGCCGTTTGACAATGGCGCATTTGCCGGTATAGCAACGCTCGCCTTTAAGCATTAATTTTTCGCCTTCGCGGCGGCATAACTTGCATTTTGCCCCTAAATATTTTGCCATAAAATAGTTTAATGATTTTATACCCGCCGCGGCTTTTTTGAGCGGCAGCCGTTGTGCGGAATCGGCGTAACGTCTTTAATGGAATTAACGATTAAGCCATTGGCGTTTAGCGCCCTGACGGCCGATTCGCGCCCGGTGCCCACTCCCTTAACCAAAACACTGACTTCTTGTAGGCCGAAGGCTTTGGCTTTTTCCACGGCGATTCTGGTGATGATTTGCGCGGCGTAAGGGGTTGATTTTTTCGGGCCCTTAAAGCCGGCCATACCGGCCGACGCCCAAGCAAGAATATTGCCGGCTTGGTCGGTTAAAGAGACGATGGTGTTATTATAAGTGGCTTTAATGTGAGCCACGCCCACGGAAACTTTTTTATCAATTTTTTTCTTCCGGATTTTCCGTTTATTGGTTTTACTTTCCTCTTTGGTTTTTTCCAATTTTTTTCTGACTTCTTCCGGCAATTCTTCCGGAGCG
>Ga0210050_1002346_pt1 | contig 18299 bp, 15 predicted proteins | sample CryGey132114_all_FD_185463 | JGI IMG/M metagenome (GOLD analysis project Ga0210050, IMG submission 185463) | Groundwater microbial communities from aquifer - Crystal Geyser CG22_combo_CG10-13_8/21/14_all (SPAdes) (version 2) | ecosystem: Environmental > Aquatic > Deep subsurface > Groundwater ...
TGAGCTGCCGATTTATTTTGGCCATGAGGATTAGCCTGCTGAAATTTATGACGACTTTGTCCTGCTTTTTGCCCGTCCATATGCTCCGTGCGTTTGGCGTACTCCGATTTGGGCTTTTTGGGTTTCATGGACTTTAGGCTTCTTGGTATATCAGGAGACTTTGGCACTTCATGCGAGGGTTCAAAATCATCAATTAGTCTTCTTTCAATGGACTTTTTAAGCAACCGCTCTATATCCATAAGCTGTTTAAATTCATCAGCGCTAACTAAAGATACAGCCTGTCCAGAAGCCCCTGCTCTACCTGTTCGACCAATTCTATGAACATAATCTTCCGGGATATTCGGCAAGTCAAAATTCACTACATGGGGAAGTTGATCAATATCGATACCTCTTGCAGCAATATCAGTCGCCACCAATATTTGGGTCTCTCCTTGCTTAAAATCCGCTAAGGCTTTGGTTCGAGCACCCTGACTTTTATTACCATGAATCGCAGCCGCTAAGAATCCCTCCTCTTCTAAAAACCGAGTCAGTTTATTCGCGCCATGCTTTGTCCTGGAAAAGACCAACACTTGTTGCCATTTTTGCGACTTGATTAAATGGGACAATAAAGCAGGTTTGCGTTTCTTATCAACAGGTGCAAGCCAATGGGTAATGGTTTTCACTGCAGAATTAGGAGGACTTACCGAGATCTCCACCGGATTTTTAACAAGCCCTTTAGCCAATTGTCGAATATCCTCCGAGAAAGTGGCAGAAAACATCAAGGTTTGTCTTTCTTTAGGCAGAATATTGATGATTTTTTTAATATCGTGAATAAATCCCATATCCAACATTCTATCGGCTTCATCTAATACCAAAGCTTCTAAAAATTTAAATTTGACCGCATTCTGCTGATATAAATCGAGCAAACGGCCCGGTGTTGCAATCAAAATGTCCGCACCACGACGTAACTTCATCATCTGCGGATTAATTTTAACGCCACCATAGACCACCACAGATTTCAACGGTGTAAATTGACTATAAATAGCCACATTCTCAGCCACTTGAGCAGCTAACTCACGCGTAGGTGTTAGTATAAGTACTCTGGCTTGATTCGCTTCTGCAGACTGTCCCTTGGATAAAATTTCAAGTAGCGGCAGGGTAAAACCAGCCGTTTTTCCCGTGCCTGTCTGCGCCGCTGCCATCACATCAGAACCTTTAAGTATTTCGGGAATGGCTTTCATTTGTATGGGGGATGGCGTTGTATAACCCTGCTGTTCAACGGCTTTTAAAATAAGGGGGGATAATCCTAACTGACTAAAACTCATGTATGCTCACTGTAGAGATTTCCAGAAAATACTGGTGATTTGTTTATTGAAATGTATTATACGTGAATTAGCCTAAAATGTATCCGCTTTGCAACAATCAGCCTTTTCATGACTCTATGGCACAATAAGACTCATCCAAATTAAGGTAACGATGGAAACCATCAATCAAATGCTATCCACCAGTTTAGAATCCGGCAATCTCATGGCTGTTTTTCTGGCTTTTGCTGGAGGCATTCTAGCCAGCGCTTCTCCTTGTGTTTATCCATTAGTACCTATTACCCTGAGTGTCATTGGAGGATCCAGTGACCAAGGTCGCATGAAAGGCTTTATTCATTCACTTATCTATGTTTTAGGTTTAGCTTTGGTTTATGGTGCGTTAGGCCTCATCGCTGCAGCCACCGGCTCTCTTTTTGGAGAACTTTCAACCAATCCAGTCAGCTACTTTATTATTGCTAATTTTGCATTCTTTTTTGCATTTTGGATGATGGGCTGGGTCAATATTCCGCAATTCGGACTTTCTCAAAATCCAGTGAACCGAGGCAAAATGGGCAAACGCCATGTTTTCATGATGGGCGCCGTTTCTGGTTTGGTCGCGGCACCATGCACAGCACCAGTGCTAGGTATATTACTCACCTATGTGGCCTCTCAAGGAAATATACTCTTTGGTGGACTCCTGCTTTTTGTATTTGCCTATGGCATGGGCGTATTGTTAATTTTAGTCGGCACTTTTTCTGGCCTGGCATCCAGCTTACCCAAGTCTGGTTCTTGGATGAAAGTTGTCAAAATTATATTCGCTGTGATCATGTTTGGTATGGGCGAATATTACCTTATTGAACTTGGAAAACTCATCTTTTAATCTGCAGGAAATTTATTATGCATAAAATTTTAACTCAAGCTTTGGTCTCGATTTTATACGCCGCTTTAATTCTGTTCAGCACATCAACCTTTGCGGCGAAAATAAGTCCCATCGGAACCCAAGAGGGTCAAATGGCTCCCAACTTTCAAGTCAACAAACTGGATGGTTCTTCTTTCAATCTGGCTGACTATAAAGGTAAAAAACCTGTGTATTTGATTTTCTGGGCCACTTGGTGCCCCACCTGTAAAGAAGAGATCCCTGGTTTTAAAGCGTTACACCAAGAAATGGGAAATCAAATAGAAGTGATCGCTGTCAATGTGGATAGTTTATCTTGGTGGAGTTCTTTAACTCGCTCAAACAGTCGAGTCGAACATTATGTAAAAAAATATGAAATCAATTATCCCGTTGCCTTGGATGATGATAAAAAGCTCATTGAACTCTACCAAGTCAGGGGAACCCCAACACAACTATTGATTGATAAAGAAGGCATTGTTCGCAGAAGATATCCCATTCTAAATGCCAAAACAATTTCCTTAATAAAATCCAGTTTGTAACTCCAACTTTTAGCCGGCGTAAAATGCAGCTTGTGCTTTCTTACACCTAAGCTTCCTGGGGTAAGTAACGATTTTCCCAAGCTGCGCTAATGCTTCCAACATATTCTGCGTTATAAGCTTTTCTCAACAAATGATCAGCTTTATCTAAAGAAATAATGAGCAAAAATAGCCATGTGCTGATAGAGTCCGTCAGGAAGTTCTAGTAAGCCAGCTAGCGCTATACCATCATGATGATTGAAAGAATTTTTTGATTTTGACATAAAAATTCTCGTTATTTAAACACCTGATACCAGCTGTTCCTATCAATGAATTAATTGTTACAGATAAAAAATATGAAATATTCTATCAAATAGGTGTAACATCGGTTGAGTTAATGAGACTGTAACTTAGTCATGGGACAATTACCGTTATAGCTCCTAGTAAAACGGACTACCGGATCCAATGCTCTTATTGATGAATATGGCGTTATGGGTTTGTGTAGTAGTCGGAACATAACTAATATGCACAGCTGTATGTGAAGAATCAATCAACCAACTCATATCCAGTTGCGATTGAATTAAGTCATCTCTAATTTAAGTCATTGAGGAATACAAATGAACAAGAATCTACTTTTAGGCGCAGCAGTGGCTGTTGTTTTAAGCGGATGCAGCAGCATCGATCCGGGGAAAGTCACTCGTCCCGCAGGAACAGTGGCATTTAGTGCTGATCGCACTGAATTAGTTGCGGAAGGGGAAAAACTTTGGAACAACCCTAACCTAGGTAAAAGCGGTTTGGCTTGTAATACTTGCCATATGGGCGGCGCTCAGTTTAAAAAGACTTTTAAAGTGGCTTACCCTCACAAAGTCGCTATGTCATCTAGCATGGCTGGTCTAGATAAAATTGACGCGGAGCAAATGGTACAGTTTTGTATGTTAGCCCCTATGAAGACTGAGCCTTTACCATGGGAATCTAAAGATCTCGCGGCACTTACTGCTTATGTTGAAGATGTGGCACAACCTGAGTTTCAAGCGAAATAAACTCTAGTTTTCATAAATTTTCGAAAAAAACGCATTCTTAAGATGCGTTTTTTTAGATCTAGAACTTAATGCTTAACTGGTTTCATGGAGGTAATATAAGCGACAACATCCTCAATGGCCTGATCATCAGCTAAAGTCATCGCCATTGGACGCATAGTCGCACCATTAATATCTTTAGGATCAGAGCCTCGAATACCCGCTTTAAAGTTTTTCAATTGAGTAATCAAATACCAATCATACTGACCCGCTAACTGAGGCGCTTTGGTATCTGAATTACCCCTGGCTTTTTCTCCATGACAATTTGCGCAAATTTGAAAAAGTTGTTTGCCTTTATCTTTATCTCCAGCCGCTAAAGCGGAATGACTCGCTAACAAAGAAGAAGTAGCTAAAAGTGCGTACATAGTAAGCTTTTTCATAAAAATTTCCTCTGATTCATAAAATAGATACAATAAATACTCTTTTTTACCCGTGATACCTGGAAATGCGGCTATATAGATGAGCCATACGGAAAAATATTACATTTATTATTCACAAAACCTGCCAATTTTGAGTTCAACATCCTAAGCTTTTGTTGCTATACTTAATGGCAATCGGCATGAAAAATGGATTGATTCACATGAATGAACTATTCACTGTCTTTTTGACTGGACGAATGTTGCCAGGTAAAGATGAAGAACAAGTTAAACTTGCACTTGAAAAACTCTTTAAAATAGAGCGTTCAAAAGTTAATGCGATTTTGGCAACCCCTCAATTTGTCGTCAAAAGAAATGTAGACTACCAAACCAGTTTAAAATATCAATCAGCGCTTAAAGCTGCTGGAGTTTTTGCGTTGATTAAACCCGTAGAGATAGACTCGTCTCCAACTATTAAAATTCAAAGTCAAGAAGTCATTCAAGAAAAGCAGCAATCAGATCAACAAAATAGCCCATCAGAAATCTCAACTTCGACGGAGAGTTCAGATGAAAATGTAACAAGCAGTTCCATCGAGCCAACAGATCCTTCCTCTATCACAATAGCACCTGTCGGTGTTATCTTGGTTGAAAAACACCAAACACCATCACCCAAAATACCTGATATTTCGCATCTGTCTATGGCTCAACCGGGTATTATTATTTCAGAACCCAAACCCAAGGCTCAAATCATCCCGCCGAAAACAGACCATTTAACACTCACTAAAGTGGGTGAACCTGTAGCAGACCAAACCATCAAAATTCCTCTCCCGACACCAGACACCAGCCATCTCGATCTAGCGCCTGTGGGTGTTGTTATTATAGAATCAAAACCTAAACGCTCAATTCAAGCTCCAGATATCAGTCATTTGACATTAACCAAACAGGGTGACTTGGTCGCTGACAAAAAACCACCGCCCCCCCCTAAAATTATCGATATCAGCCATTTATCTCTAGGTGACTAATTTTTCAAACCTTGAAACTTAAGTTTGCAATTGGTTGTCTCTCTAAGTTATGAATTTAAAATAACCCTATTCATGGAGCTATTCATTTGAAAACCATACTCTCTTACCTACTTATGGGGACATTGTTTTTGTCCTTCAACGCTTTTGCTAAGGATAAAATGTTTAAAAGCATCAGCATGGAAACACCCTTTCAAGTTAATCAAACAATTCGCTTTGCCGATCTGTTGCCAAATGCTGGATTGGAAATGATTTTAGCTGGCAAAAATTCTTCCGGTAAGTTTCAAATAGCACTCTATACTTTCAGTCAGTCACAGAATAAGGAATCACCATCACCAACCCTATTCAGCAAAATTGATATACCCGATGATTTTTTGTTTTTTGATATAGGAAATCGTTTCAATCAAGAAGGAAAAAAAGGTTTGGATGCACTTTATTTTTTCTCTCTTAATTCAATTATGCATTTCAACATTAACACCAAGCAATTTGACAAAATTTTGACAGGGCATTCTATGTACCTTCAACCACAGCCTGATTATTTTCAATACCTAGACTTTGTGATGGATTTAAATGGTGATGGGAAGGATGATATTATCATTCAAGATTTCCATCACATTCGAGTGAATATTCAAAAAAATGTCGATAGCTATATTGCACAAAATGTCGATATTCCAACCCGAATGATCGCAACTGAAAACAATGTGTCTTACCATCCAAGACAAATTTTTAGCACGGATATGAATATGGACGGAAGTAAGGATATCGTTTTTTTTCAAGAGGGAAAATTACTGACTTACCTACAAAATTCTGAGGGACAATTTGCTCAGATACCGCAGGAAATTAAACTGAACTTAGCTTTAAGTGATAAAAATTGGTGGGAATTAAAAGGAGATGATGGTGAAAATATCGATCAAAGCCATGTTGATCATCAAATGTTCTATCAGATTAAAGATCTCAACCATGATGGTATATCTGACTTGGTTACTTTACACAATAAAATCGGTGGCGTATTTAAACAAACCAACGACTATGAAATATTTTTTGGCAAAAAAGAGCAAGGAAAATTAAGCTATCCTACCATTGCCGATAGCATCATTCATTCTGACGGCACTCAATTTGATCTTTCCCTATTAGATTTGAATGATGATGGTATTTTAGAAGCTGTTGTCTCCTCCGTTAACATTGGTGTATCGCAAATTGTAGGCGCATTACTCACTGGCAGCATTGACCAAGATGTACATTTTTTCCAATTGAATGGAGAGCGCACCTACCCAAGTAAGCCAAATCTTAGCCGTGAAACCCAAATAAAATTTAGCCTTTCATCAGGCACCCAAAGCGCCCCAGTTGTCAAAGTGGTAGATTTTAATGGTGATGGCATCAAAGATCTGATGTTAAAAACTGACAAAAAAACCTTAAAAATCTACTCAGGAGTGCGGGATAGCCAACTTTTCACCCGATCTTATGTTAAACAAAACACACTTCTACCCAGTGATGGTAATATGCTGATCACTTCTGATCTCAACCAAGATGGTAAACAAGATGTAGTTATCCGCTATGGAAAAGAGGATGAAATTTCTTTAAAAAAGCAATTAACCATTTTATTTGCTCAATAAATTCATCCATCACTTCTAACTGATTCGATTTATTCATAAAAACCAATAAAAACAATGAGAACTGGCTAAATATAGATTTGTGTTCTAAGATTGCTAAGAGTCCAGTGATATTCTACGGACTTTATTTTCTATTTTTAAATGAATTGTAAATTATAGCGTATTGGCTCTGGTTTTGATGATTAATCCACTCTATAGGGATTAGCCTTGAGAAGCGGATACACTTGACGAAAATAATTTATCAATTTATTTTCGGGAGGCATAGTCTTAACTCACCATGTTTGAAGAGCTATCTGAACCAAAATTTTCAGATTGGTCGTTACTGACCTCTCTCACTGATGCTTCTGGTGAAATTTATATTATCTCGCGTTCAGACAACATGCAGATATCTTTAGCAATATCACTAGGTTGCAATCAAAGAACGCCAGCGTCCTCCACCATAAAACGCCTACTTTCATCTAAAGATATTAAATGTCCCATCAATGATGAAGCCATAATTCGGGCAATTAACAGCCTCTGTGATCAATCTCCTTGTACCGATTTCGTACTCATTGGAGAAGGAACTCCAGCGCTTGATGGTAAAGATGGATATTTAAAACCACTTTTTGATCCAACCCAACCTAGAGTATCTGCTGGTGATCCATTATTTAAAGTTATGCCTCCAACACAGGGAAGCAAAGGTGTCGATATATTTGGACAGGAAGTAGCCCCTAAAGCAGGTGAATCTATAAAGCCAGAGATCGGGCAACATGTGATAAAAGATAAGGAAACTGAACAATATCAAGCAGAAGTGGATGGTTTTGCGATGATACTTCGACATAAAGCCTTGGTATCCAAATACTTCAATATTCAAATCAATGCAGATGCCAGTCAAGCCAACTTATCTTTCCGAAAAGATGAAACCTGTGACGAGGATCTCTTTAAACTACTCAAAGAGCTAGATATTAGCTACGGGCTCAAGGAAGATAGTATTCGTCGCTCATTGGATGTTGATGAAATCAATAATCTGATCATTGCAGAAGGCACGCCTGTAGAAGAAGGTCAGGATGCCGCAGTTTTATACAACTTTGCCAGAAAGAAAACTTGGCGCACAATCGGTAAACAGTATGCAAAGATACAACAACAACCCATTCTACAAATGTATGATCCATCTCATGTTGTTCTAAAAATCAAAGCAGCCGTTAAAGGAACCGATGGCGTCAATGTTTTTGGTGAAAAGATTTTGGCCAAAACAGTCAAAGACATCAATGTGATGGCAGGAGAAAATGTCCATACAGAACAAAAACAAGGCATACAATTTTTCTCAGGAAAAATGAGAGGAACACCAATTTTCAATAAAAATCGTTTGGATATTATTGATGAATTTATTGTAGATGGAGATCTCCACCCAGATATTGGAAACATTGACTTTGAAGGTAATATTCTAATTAAAGGCGATGTGCAAAATGGGTTTATTCTTAAATCCAAGAAAGATATTACCGTTAAAGGCGTTGTCTATAAATCTTCGCTTTTTGCTGATGGTAACATTGTTGTTACTGCCGGTATATCCGGGATAGGGCCCGGCAATTTTAATTGTAAGGGTTGTTTAGAAACAACTTACATTGATGAATGCTACATAGAACTTGATGGAGATCTTATCGTCACTAATGAAATTATCGCTTCTCACATCTTTTGTCGAGGAGCGGTGATCTGTGAAAAGGCAGAGATTCATGGTGGAGATCTTATTGCATTAAGAGGGATCAATGTGAAAGCCATTGGTTCGGAACATCAAGTCAGGACCCATGTCACTGCGGGCATGGACTATATCTATGAAAGCCATCTAAAAGCCGCACAAACCCAAATTAAAAAACTCGATTTAGAAGAAGTTAAACTCAATCATGATCTCTATGAATTTAAGCTCAAACCTGAAATCATCAAGTTAGCCACACCTAAGCAAAAACAAGATTTCAAGGACAAACTTCAACGATTAGCGGCTATCGCCAAAGAAAAACGAGAGTTACTCGAACCATTGGAGGCGATGAAAGCGGAAGTCGATAAGGTAGCACATCCAGAAATTCAGGTTCATAAAATCATTCAACCGGGCACCACCATTGAGATAGGTGAAAATTCTTATCATACTCGGCTGGCCATTAAAGGCCCAGTGCGAGTTATTGATGATAAGAAAATTCGTTTTGTGGAAAACTAACTCAACCACATATTCACTTGCCACTTAGCTATATTTTGAGGGTAAATAGGTAGAAAGGATTCACTTTTGCCAAAAGTTTATCCAACAAATTCATCCCATCATCTCAACACACACATCGAACAAAAAACGCTGAAATGATCATCAGTCTATTGACAGCCCCATGGGTTATCTTTATGGTAAGAAGATCTGCCATCACCGAGTAATAATAATGAATCTAAAAAGAAAATTAATCACTATTTGTTTAGTTTTAATGGGTAATTTTTCTTACGCTGCCGACAATGTTGATAAATTACAACAAGTCATTGATGGTCCCCAGCGAAGTGTTGAAAACAAAGCGCGGGATATTTATCGTCATCCTTATAAAACCCTCAAATTTTTCGGACTCACAGAAAGTATGACGGTTGCAGAAATCACGCCTGGTGGGGGATGGTACACAGAAATATTAGCCCCCTATTTAAAGGATCACGGACAGTATATTGCTGCAGGTTATGATATACATTCTAAAAGTGATTATTACAGAACGAATGCTGAAAAGTTTCAAGCAAAACTAGACGCTGATCCCGAACATTATAGCAAAGCTCATGTCTCGGTTATGCAGTTACCCGATCAATTAGACTTTGCTCCCGCAGAAACGGTAGACATGGTTGTATCATTCCGCAATGTCCATCATTGGCATTCTAAAGGAGAAACTGAAAAAGTTTTTGGTGCTATCTTTAAGTCATTGAAACCGGGTGGTGTTTTTGGCCTGGTTCAACATCGAGCAGGCTATGACCAACCCAAAGATACCAGTGGCGCTTTAGGTTATGTTTCACCAAAAGAAGTGATCGATATTGCAAAAAAAGTCGGGTTTGCGCTTGAAGCAAAATCCGAAGTCAATGCCAACCCCAAAGACACAAAAGACTACGAAAAAGGCGTCTGGACACTTCCTCCAGTCTATCGTTTAAAAGATCAAGATAAGGATAAATACCAAAAAATTGGTGAAAGTGATCGCATGACGCTCAAATTCGTTAAAAAGGCTTTAAAATAACGCGGCTTATTTGTTGCGAGATTGTTTGCTAAAAAAATGCCTCTGATGTTCAATTCAAATATTGAACTGAGCTTCAGAGGCATAATATCTTCTAATGATTAAAAATAGAGCCTTAAAACCGTTTCTGCCACACAGGCTGGTTTAGAGCTATTTTCAATTTCTATACTAATCTCATTCACCACTTCTATACTACGCTTCATAGGCACTAAGCCAATGAGACGTGTTCTGGCGCGTACTCTCAAACCGGATTTGACGGGTACGGGAAAACGAACCTGATTGAGGCCATAATTCATAATCATTTTGGCTTCTGGATAAGGATTTTTCTCGGGATCAACGGTTTCAGTGAGCGTAGGAATAAGAGCAAGGGTTAGAAAACCATGAGCAATAGTGGTTCTAAAAGGCGATTCTTTCTTGGCTCTTTCTGGATCTGTATGTATCCATTGCTTGTCGCCTGTAACCTGTGCAAATTGATCTATACAACTCTGATCGATGATAAACCACTCACCTAAATAGGTCTCTTCCCCTATTTTTTTTTCTAAATTGGCATACATCTTTTTTACTTCTGCCGTTTGAATTAAAGGCTTTTCTTCATTTTGCTCATCTTCAAAGGGATTAAATCTTGAAAACCAAGGATTATTCAGTGTATTGGTTATTTTATGATTGAGTTTATCAGAAAGATCACGAAATTTAGGCTCCAGTTGAGCAATGAATTTCGCATTGTTTTGTTGAAAGTGTTCTTTTTTCTCTCTAATAAATTCAACAACATTCATAATAATTTCCGTTGACTGTCCTAAGAAGGCCGTACTAAAAAGGCCGTAAAAGGGCCTAACAGCTGAAATGGGGTTAAAATTATTATAAGTATATAAGTTAGCTATTTAAAAGGCTAGTGATATACCCGTGCCACCCCAAGATGAAGGATTTTAGAAAAAGCTTCAGTAGTCATAACAACCACAATGACCCTTTTCGGTGTTTTAGATAAAGACATCAAAGGAACTCTCTATGAACAATGCTTCAGTTTTATCTTTTTTTCCAGTGCCAAGCCCAAAAGCTCAGCCAAAAATTTAAAATTTTTCATTCATAGCAACATTATTTTCACGGGTACGGGTATCGTTGAAGATGAATCCTTATTTTGGCTCTTAAGGCCCATAGGTAATCATGCTCTTTAGCAACTAGGAGCCTGTCCTAGAGCTCTTGAGTGTTCTGATTAGACTGATTTCCATTGACGATCATAATTTCCACCCGTCTATTTTTTGCTCGACCATCCGCTGTATCATTGCTCTCTAAAGACTTGGTATCGGCTAACCCATAAATGCTAAAGCGTTTTCTATCTAATTCGCCTGTACTCAATAACTCTCTCACCACACTGGCGGCCCTAGCGCCAGATAATTCCCAGTTTGATGGATATAGGGGCGTTTGAATAGGGCGATCATCTGTGTGTCCTGCAACTCTAATTTCTCCCTTTGTTTCTAACAAAATTTTACGTATTTTATCGATAACGGGTTTAAAACTGGTTCTTAATTTAGCACCACCAGATGGGAAAGATCCCTGCTCTCGAATGCGAATAAGGACAATGCTTTTCTTAGATTGAAGTTCCAATAATCCCGAATTAAGCTCTGCCGAAAGATTTTGAGCCAATTCTCGAGACAGGTTCTCAGCCTCTTTTTCCGCACTGGCATTTTCATTGAGTGAAGATAAATCAATCGTGGTAGGCTTGGTTGGTGCTTGGGGCTCATTATCACATTCAGGGCTTTCTGATTGTTCAGTTTCAAAATCTAAGGAATTTTTGGTTGAATCAATGGTTTCTTGTTGTAAGGTGACAATTAATGTGGGCTTGGGCTTTCCTGGTGAAAATTCTTGAGCAATCACACTGGTTCCTTTGGGAACGTCTTTTACCTTTATTTCATTTTGCACCCCAAAAGCTTTTGCCATGGAACCTGCAATTTGTTTAAACTTCATCACATCCATTTCGGAAAATGACAATAACAGCACAAAAAATGACATTAATAAGGTCATTAAATCTGCAAAGGTAGCCAACCATGCAGGAAGCCCCTCGGGGGGACATTTACACTCTTCTTCTTGATCAGACACAAATTATTCCTCAGCCACTGGACGAGATTTTTCTGGTAAATAGCCTTGAAGAAGTTGTTCAATCACTCTGGGATTCTGCCCCGCTTGAATCGAAAGTAAACCATCAATAATTAATTTATTCGCTAACTTATCTTCCTCATTACGCATCAATAGTTTTTCTCTGACAGGAATGGCCATCATATTCGCCATCAATGCCCCATATAAGGTAGTTAAAATGGCTATCGCCATGGCGGGCCCAATAGATTTTGGATCATCCATATTGGCTAACATCCCAACCAGCCCCACTAAGGTACCAATCATTCCCATGGCTGGTGCAATATCAGCCAAACTCTTGAAAACAGCCGCCCCATCTTCATGCCTTTGAGAGCTTAATTTCACATCTCCATGCAAAATGCTGGAAACCACTTCTTCCCCATGTCCATCAATGAGCAACCCTATGCCTTTTTTCATAAAAGAATTTGGAATTTCTGCACCTTCTAATGACAATAATCCTCCTTTTCTGGCCTTATCTGCCAATTCCACAATTTTGTCGATAAGCTCTTGAAGGTTCTCAGATTTGTAACTTAATGAATTCAGTCCAACCTTTATTCCTCCCACAAATTGAGGAAAAGTATGCTTCATAATCACAATGAAGTGACTACCAATTAGTACAATGAGTATGGAGGGAATATCTATAAACTGTGGTAGCCCACCAGCCAAGATCATCGCTACGACCACAATAGCATAGGCGCCAATGGCACCAATTAGGGTTGCTAAATCCACCTTATCTTCTCCAAAAAATGATTTTTCATTAAAATATGAGTTTGATATCTAAACTGATTTACTCATCCTTTTAGACTAAAGTTTAACTGCAATCTGATATTTATCCAGTTTCTGGATTAAGTTAATGGTTTCCATTCATAAATTTGTTTAAAATACAGTTCCTGAATATTGATTTGATCTGAATTCACTTTATTTTGCAGTCACAGGGTAATCAGACGCCACCTATTCATTCAGCTAAAAATTTGCGGAAAAAATATGACTAAATCAAAACCTATTGTCCATTTTGAAAAACAGTTAGCTGAATTAGAAAGCCTTGTTACCCGCATGGAACAAGGTGATCTGTCACTCAGCGACTCATTGAGCGCCTTTGAAAAAGGCGTCAATTTAACCAGTGCCTGTCTAGAGACCCTACATCAAGCAGAGCTAAAAATATCTCAACTACAATCTCTTGATAAAGACGCTGAACTTGCTGATTTTCCAAGTAATGATTGATTTTAGCAAAAAATGGAAGCCCATTATTGAGACTAATTTAGAACATTGGCTCTCCCCAACCATTCATTGTCCTGAAAAATTGTATACCGCTATGCGCTATAGCGCTTTGGCTGGTGGAAAAAGAATGCGACCTTTATTGGTTTATGCCACGGGATTATCTTTGGGCGCATCTGTTGCCGATCTGGCTGGACTGGCTTGTGCCATAGAATTTGTTCACGTTTACTCCCTCATCCATGACGATTTACCGGCCATGGATGATGATGATTTACGTCGTGGGAAACCAACTTGTCATATTGCCTTTGATGAGGCCACCGCTATTCTCGCTGGAGATGCTCTACAAACATTAGCCTTTGAAGTCTTAGCCACCTGTCCATTATCCCCAAAAGTCGAACCTTTTCGAGTCAGAATGATAGCGGCACTTGCTCGATCCAGCGGAACAGCGGGCATGGGAGGCGGTCAAGCTCTCGATTTAGAGGCAACCGGCAAAACTCTCAGTGTCGAGGCGCTTTCTTTGTTACATTCGATGAAAACTGGTGCCTTAATCCGAACAGCTGTGTTATTAGGGGCGCTTGGTGCTGGAAAAGCCGATCCCCAAGAATTACAAATACTGGATAATTTTGGGGATAAAATAGGGCTAGCCTTTCAAATTCATGATGATGTATTAGATATAGAAGGCAGCACCGAACTACTGGGTAAACCTCAAGGTTCAGATGTTGAAGCCAAAAAATCGACTTATCCTGCATTAATGGGTTTAGATCAAGCCAAGCGTAAATCTCAGCAACTGATCGAAGAATCACTACAAGCCTTATCACAATTACCGTACAATACAGAAATCCTAGCTTCTTTCGCCCGACTTGTCATCGAAAGAAATCATTGAATTATTGAGATCCACTATGATTGATATCACAAAATATCCATTATTACAGCTCATTGATTCACCTCATGATGTGAGAAAACTGGATCAAAGCCAATTACCTCAACTCGCCAATGAATTAAGAGACTTTTTGATTAATAGTATCAGTCGTTGTGGTGGGCATTTTGCTGCAGGTCTGGGCACGGTAGAGCTGACCGTGGCATTACATTATATCTACAATACCCCCGACGATCTGATTGTATGGGACGTGGGCCATCAGGCATATCCCCATAAAGTACTCACTGGCCGTAGAGATCAACTAGTCACCATTCGCCAAACCGATGGTTTGCATCCATTCCCTACTCGCTCAGAAAGCCCATATGATACATTTGGTGTTGGCCACTCCAGCACTTCTATTAGCGCGGCTTTAGGTATGGCAATTGCCAATGCGAAACTGGGCACTCATAAACAGCATGTTGCCGTGATAGGCGATGGCGCTATTACTGCAGGCATGGCCTTCGAAGCGCTCAATCATGCTTCTGGCGTCAATGCCAATATGTTGGTTATTCTCAATGATAACGATATGTCCATCAGTGAGAATGTTGGGGGACTGAATAACTACTTCGCCAAAATATTCTCTGGAAGTGCCTACTCCAATCTACGTGAAGGTGGCAAAAAGGTTCTCAAACAACTACCGGGTAATTTAGCAGAACTGGCTCGAAAAGCTGAAGAACACATGAAAGGCATGGTCGTCCCAGGAACGCTTTTCGAAGAGTTGGGATTTAACTATATTGGCCCCATTGATGGACACGATTTACCCACCTTGCTCACCACACTCAAAAACATGAAGCAATTACATGGGCCTCAATTTTTACATATTGGCACCAGAAAAGGTAAAGGTTATCCTCCAGCAGAAGAAGATCCCATCGCTTATCATGGTGTTCCTATTTTCGACCCCAGTGAAAACTCATTGCCAGTCACCAAAAAATCCATGACCTATTCAAATGTTTTCGGTGATTGGTTATGTGACATGGCGAAAGTTGATCCTTTGTTAATGGCGATTACACCAGCCATGGGTGAAGGCTCAGGTATGATTCGCTTTTCCAAACAATATCCTGACCGCTATTTCGACGTAGCCATTGCCGAACAGCATGCTGTGACATTAGCAGCAGGCATGGCTTGCGAGGGACTCAAACCCATCGTGGCAATCTACTCCTCATTTTTGCAGCGAGGTTACGATCAGTTTATTCATGATGTTGCCTTACAAAATTTAGACGTGTTATTTGCCATCGATCGAGCGGGCCTTGTTGGCGGTGATGGAGCAACCCACCATGGAAGCTTCGATCTAAGTTACCTACGTTGTATTCCTAACATTCTTATCATGGCACCCAGCGATGAAAATGAGTGTCGCCAAATGCTCTATACGGGCTATATGCATCAAGGTCCTGCTGCTGTGCGCTATCCCAGAGGATGTGGCCCCGGCATAAAACCCGATCGACTTATGCAAGCCATCAATATCGGAGAGTCTAAAACTATTCGGGAAGGTCAAAATATTACTATTTTCTCTTTTGGTGGCGTATTAAATATTGCACAAGCTGCTGCGGAATCTCTGAATGCCACATTAGTAGATATGCGCTTTGTCAAACCATTAGACAGCACTAAAATTGATCAACTTGCTCGAAATCATCGCTTTTTTATCACTGTAGAGGAAAATGCCGTGATGGGCGGTGCTGGCAGTGCGGTGAATGAATATGTACTCAATAAGGGTATCAATATACAAGTCAGAAACATCGGCCTGCCTGACGAATTTATAACACATGGAGATCCCAAAGAACTGCTTAAAAGAGCAGGCTTAACCAGCGATGCTATTTTGAAAATCGCCCAAACATTTCCTCAATAATCTGTTACATACCCGTGCTACCCTAGAATGCATTTCCAATCTATCCTGGTCATTGGATTAAATAATCCAAACTTTGAGATTGAGAGTCGATGCTGCTATAGTTAAAGAACGAAAACTTCTCTTATATCCGTAATCATTCATCCCCCTTGTTTCTAACAAGAGTTTTTCCGACTAATTATATCTTATAAGATGGTGAATATTTTGCATTCTTTTTGCAAAAGCTCACGCAAAAATTTTTAAGAGACCATCAGTCTTTTAACGACAGGAGTTAAAAAGGTCTTAATACTGAATCCAAATTAACCAACAAAGGAGATAGCTAATGACTGGAATAAAACTCAATACCAACACAAAAAAAACTTTTACCCTGGGTACTAAAACCTATAGTTACTATGCAATTAATGATGGCAAACGATCCACTCACCCATCGATCTCACGCTTGCCCGTGTCCATTAAAATTCTACTTGAAAATTTATTACGTCATCAGAACGCAAATAACAGCTACCAAAAGGAAATCGAAGCACTAGCCAGCCGTCGTGGAAAAGGCAGCACGACTGAAATTAACTATCAACCAGCGCGTGTTTTAATGCAAGATTTTACTGGGGTTCCTGCTGTTGTTGATCTTGCCGCGATGCGAGATGCATTAGTAAAAGAAAAACTTGACCCACAAAAAATTAATCCATTATCTAAAGTTGATTTAGTGATTGACCATTCGGTAAATGTTGATAATTTTTCGACCTCTTCAGCATTTGATGAAAATGCTCAGATTGAAATGATCCGCAACAAGGAACGCTATGAGTTTTTAAAATGGGGACAGCAAGCATTTAAAAATTTCACTGTTGTTCCGCCCAGCACGGGTATTTGTCATCAAGTCAATCTCGAATATCTAGCCAAAGTGGTATGGAATGAATCACAGGGTGATGAAAACCTTGTTTTTCCGGATACACTGGTTGGGACTGATAGTCATACCACCATGATTAATGGCTTAGGCGTGTTAGGTTGGGGCGTTGGAGGCATTGAAGCAGAAGCCGTTATGCTTGGACAACCCATCTCAATGAAGATCCCTGACGTGGTTGGGTTTGAACTGATCGGACAATTGGCAGAAGGGATCACCGCCACAGATCTCGTGCTGCAAGTTGTTCAAATGTTAAGAAAACATGGCGTGGTCGGAAAATTTGTTGAGTTTTATGGCGCTGGTCTTGCCAATTTGCCCTTAGCTGATCGGGCAACAATTGCCAATATGGCTCCAGAATATGGAGCGACCTGCGGATTTTTTCCCGTCGATAAACAGACCCTTAGTTATTTAAAATTAACTGGGCGAGATCAAGAAACGATTGAACTGGTTAAAACCTACTGTCAATTACAAGGAATGTGGCACGATGAAACTACCCCAAAGCCTGATTTCTCTGATAGCTTAACCCTTGATATGAGTAGTATCGAGACTAACCTTGCGGGACCAGGCCGTCCGCAGGACAGAGTTGTTATGCGCCAGTTAAAAAAATCGATAGATGATTTTATTGCTCTTCATGGAAAGCGTGCACAACAATTAACTGATTACCCACTAGCAGGGACTGATGAATCATTGCACCATGGCGATGTGGTTATCGCAGCCATTACCTCTTGTACAAACACATCCAACCCTGCCGTTATGCTCGCTGCAGGACTCTTAGCTAAAAAAGCGGTGGCAAAAGGATTGATGACAAAACCTTGGGTGAAAACATCACTGGCTCCTGGATCGAGGGTTGTTACCGACTATCTACAAGCAACAGAATTACAAGAGCATTTAGATACACTCGGCTTTAATCTAGTGGGTTATGGCTGTACCACCTGCATCGGTAACTCTGGCCCTTTACCGGAAAAAGTGCGTGACTGTATTCAGGATAACGATCTCATTGTTTGCGCGTTGTTGTCTGGCAATCGTAATTTTGAAGGCAGAATTCATCCTCAGGTGAAAGCCTCATGGTTGGCATCACCACCATTAGTGGTCGCTTATGCATTGGCTGGAACCACTCGAATCAATCTGAATGAAGATCCCATCGGCATAGGCAGTGAGGGAGAAAAGATCTATCTGAGCGATATCTGGCCGAGTAATGCTGAAATCTCCGAGTTACTTCAAAAAATCAGTCACCAGATGTATTTAGAACGTTATCGTACTGTATTTGAAGGCAATCCATTGTGGAAGGAAATACCGTGTAGCCATGAGGCCAGTTATCAATTTTCACCAGACTCCACGTATATCCAATT
>Ga0210050_1002352_pt1 | contig 18272 bp, 19 predicted proteins | sample CryGey132114_all_FD_185463 | JGI IMG/M metagenome (GOLD analysis project Ga0210050, IMG submission 185463) | Groundwater microbial communities from aquifer - Crystal Geyser CG22_combo_CG10-13_8/21/14_all (SPAdes) (version 2) | ecosystem: Environmental > Aquatic > Deep subsurface > Groundwater ...
AAGCCGTCAGGATAACCGGTACCGTTATATTTCTCCTGGTGATGTTTTATAATTTTACCTATCTTCTTTAATTTTTCAATAGGCTCTATTATCCTTGCCCCTATTTCAGCATGCTGTTTCATTATTTTGAATTCTTCCGAGGTCAGTCCGGATGTTTTATGAAGCAGCGCGTCAGGAATGCCTATCTTGCCTATGTCGTGGAGGAGCAGGGCTGTTTTTAATTCTTCCATGTCTATGGTTATCTTTAAAGATTCTATAAGTTCCTCGGCCACTATCACCCCGTACCTGGTGACTTCATCCAAATGACCGCGCGTATAAGCGTCTTTTTCATCCACTGTCCTGGCGAGCGCAAGGATCGTCTGAAAATAATTTTCCTTCTCTTTCTCTCTTAATTTTTGCAGTTCCAGGATATTTCTCGCGTTTTCCATTACAATAGCGGCCTCATTGGAAATGGTCAGCAACAGCTCCAGTTCCTCGCCCGTGTACGAATCACCCGATATCTTATCGCCCAAAATCAAAAATCCTATAAGCTTGTCTTTATTAAAGCTCGGAACGCACGCTGCGCAGCCAAGTTTCTCCAATTCGCCTCCAGCCTCAGGCATATCCATAAAATCGTCCTTACTATACGAAAACCCTCCCTGCCTGTCTTTCAGCCATTTTATTAAAGAGTGCGAGCTTCCTATCGCATATCCTTTCTGCACATCGCTTTCTCCGCGCTTGTATCTTAAAACAAAGTTCTCGCTGTTTTCATCGTAATGGAATATGCACGCGCTTTTCAGCTTCATATGTTTTTTCACCACATACACAATAAGGTATAAAAGCTTGTTCGTGTCGGTTATCAGAACCATGCCTTTGCTGGCTTCCAGAAGGGTTTTATGATAATTATAAAACTGTTCAGTGGCAGTTTCTGCGCTTTTATATAAACCATACTCCAGGGCTGTCCTGCGGACAATCTTTCCGAGCCTGTCCATTTCTTCCGGGCTGATTATTGCCGTTATTGGATCGAATAAGCCTCCTACAAACGAGGCATGGCCATTTTTCACCTGGTCCCTGGCGTCAGGAGAAATGCCGTATAATATTATATCTTTGACAGGGCTCTGCATCCTTAAAATCCTATCTCTTAGTTTATATAATCTGAACAAGCCTATGTCGCTCAGGACAATGTCCGGTTTAAATTCGTCCAGCTTTTTTATTGCCTCGTCTTCAGTAAAAGCCGCTGCCAGCTGATACCTGCCCTTACAGCGTTTAATATCCCGGAAATATGATAATTTCGAACTATACGTTATTTCGTTCGGCTCTATAAAAAGAAGCTTCGCCCTGGTTAACACGTTATCATTATCCATAAGCGCTGAGATGCTTTTTCTGCCTCCTTCTTTTCCCGTCAAGACAGATTCCGCCGCAGCGATAAGCGCCTTTACGGAAAACGGTTTTGTCAAAAATGCATCGCATCCCATTCTTTCCGCCTCTTCTTTATACTCTTCTGAAAAACCTGTCAATATTATTATCTTCGTGTCTTTGTGCGTTTTCCTGGCTTCTCTTAAAATCTCTAACCCGCTCATATCAGGCAAATACATATCCAATAAAATAAGATTTAATCCGGTTTGATTTAAAAACCCCATGGCCTCTTTGCCGCTGAAAGCAACCAGCGCCTCGTAACCCTTCGATGTAAAAAATTCTTTCAGCACAAAGGTAATATCTTTTTCGTCATCCACTATCAGAATCTTCTTACTCATTACTAGGCTCTCCCCGCTTCGATGTTTTTGCGCAGTTTTTTTAATATCTCCCCGACACTCATTGCATTCTCTTCCATGTTGTCCAAAATCTTTATAAGCCGCTTTTTCTCCTCTTCGATCTTTTCCAGGTCTATGCCTTTTTCCTCCAGATGATACCTGGCCATACCCGCCTGAGTAGTAATCTTATTGAGCAGATTATTTATACTATGAAACTCGTCTCTTAATATCCCTTCCATTTATTTTTCCTCCAGGAGATTTTTTATGGTCTCTGACAAGCTTCTCAGAGACGTGGGTTTACCCAAAAAAGCGCTTGCGCCCAGTGAAATGCAGCTATTTTTGGTATCTTCCTCTTCGCCGAATCCTGATAATATGATAACCTTCAAACCCGGTTTGAACATCTTTGCGGCCCTCAGAACCTGCATGCCTGTAAGCCCTTCTTTTAAATGCAGGTCCAGAAGCAGCAAATCAGGGCTGTGATTTTTCAGTAATTCCAGCCCATCGGTGCTGTTAGAAGACGTGAAAACAGAGTATCCGCTAACCTTTAAAAAATCTCCTATGTTTTTTAATAACGTCTCCTCATCGTCGATAAGCAAGACCTTGCGGCCGGTATTAATTTCCATGGGTTTTCTCCCTCTTTATGGGCAATCTTATGGTAAAGGCTGCGCCTTTATTATATTCTGAATCGCAGGAAATTGTGCCTTTATGCATCTCTATAAAATCTCTTATGACGCATAAGCCAAGCCCTGTTCCCTTATTAGATGTGGCCTTGGTGGTAAAATAAGGTGTGAAAAGCTTCCTGTGATTCTCTTTTGTAAGGCCTATCCCATTATCCCTCACCTTTGCCACTATTAAATTGTCTTCCTGGCTAAGCGCCACTTCTATTTCGCCCTGAAAAAGAGGATTTCCTTCCTGGCTCATGATCTTTGCCTTATCCTGTATGGCGTCATAGGCATTGTCTATTAAATTATAAAACACGTCCTGTAAAAGCGCTTCGCTTGCGAATATATCGGGTATTTTATCCGAGCAGGCTATGTTGAATTTCAGCTCTTTTGCCCTGTCAAGGCCTGAACGGGAACGGCTTATCATTACAAGCTTATATGTATTCTCAATAAGGGTCGGCAGGTTAAACTCCTGAAATTCCACTTTTGCCTTAGCCCTTTTTAAGATTGCGGAAGTAATCTCCTTGCCTTTATAAACCTCGCTATCTATTAATTCCAGGGCTTCTTTCGCGTCCTTAAGCAAGGCCTTGGTCCTTTCATCATGATGAGCTTCTATATTAAAACTTTCCATCTTGAAAAGCAAGAGTTCCACAGAAGAGCTTATGGATGCCAGGCGGTTATTAAACTGATGGGATGCCCCAGGCGCCATATCCGCAAGTGCCTCTCTTTTGGATTTTTCAACAAGCGTTGAAACTTCCCTCTGATGAAACTGCGCGTTTTCAATAGCAAGCGCCGCTTCGTTGGACAGGACCATTAATAGATTGAGGTCCTCCTGGGTAAACGGTATATTTTTCTTTCTCCTGTCGGATAATATCAAAAAGCCTATAAGGCCGTTTCTTAAAAAAGACGGTATCACCGTATTTATCCTGAGCGCCGATAAATCAGAAAAAAGTTTCTTTATCTTAGGCATCAAGGCCGTAGGCGCATAAAGCGACAGCTCTTCTGTCACAACCGGAAGTTTCTTTAAATGCATGTATCCTACCAGATAGTTATTTGCTTCAAACTCCTGAGGCAATTCAACGTTTTCTCCGCTATGCCAGGAACTGCTCAATATGTATTTTTCGCTTTGCCTGTCGAATAAATATATTGCCGTGAACCTGAGTTTTAAAACTTTGACTAAATAATGCACCATAAGCCTCAAAAGAACGTTTAAATTTGTAAACCTTAGCATGTTATGCGAGAGCCGGCGCAATGCCTCATGCGATTTGAACTCCTGGGCCCTTAACCGCGATTCAAATTTTTTCTGCAATCTCATATAAATAAACGGCCCTCCGCTTGCCAGAATAACACCTATTAAAAGCGGTATTATCCACCAATTAGAAAGTGTATTAGTAATATGCGATTTTATCACTCCGCCAACAATAAAAGGAATGACCAAAACTAAAGTATAGACAAAAGTGAATATACCTGCTCTGGTAATTGCAATATTAACATTCATCAGGCGATAGCGCACTATAGCATAAGTAACTATGCCCAATGCAACTATAACAAATAAAAAACAAAATGGATAATACTCATAACCATAATTTGGAATAAAATCTAAAGCGCCTAAGCAAGCAATTAAATATGCTAAAAATATATATTTGATACGAGTTGCTTCTATAGAAAACTTATTTTTCTTTTTAAAATAATGCTTGAACAAATTATAAAAACAACCTAGAAACACTAAACTAAAAAATACTAAGAAAACATTATGTAAATACCCTACTTTAGTCTGATAGCCCCAAAAATATTTATAAGTGCCTGATATAAAATCTTTATTTAGAAATATTAATGACATAAATATAAATGCCGCTAAATAAATAATGATTGTTATTGCTTTTTTATTTTTAACACCTAAGAAAATCAATATAAAATGATATGCAAATACTGGAATAAAAACAACACCGATATAGGTAAATTTAGCCCAAAACAAAGCTAAATTTTCATCCTTAACAGAATACATAAAAGCATATCCTAAAAACCACGTAGAAGCGCTAAGCCAGTCTAATGCAAAAACTAAATTTGCTTTTGAACTTTTATTGGTGCTATAAATAAAATATGCCGCTGTGTAACCCAAGAATGCAGCCAATATTGAAGGTATTGCGTATATATTCATAATTTTAGCTTAATGCCCTGTATATCTCTTTGAAATAACGCGCCTTTTCCAAATGCACATCCCTGTTGTAAACCCTGCTATAGACAGATAGCAGACCCTTCTGTAGCTCATCCCGCGTAATTTTTTTAGGTACGTAGTTCACGTCGAAAAAAGTGTAATTGTCCCACTCATTTGAAAGCAGTCTTCCTTCTTTTTCCAATCTATTGCGCAGCCTGGTGCCAGGCAGCGGAGTCATGATTGTGACCTGAAGCCCATACAGATGATTTTTTATGGTGAAATCCGCTATCTTATCAAAAACGCTCTTATTATCGCCATCAAAACCTACAATAAAAGCGCCCATGACACCTATGCCATGAGACTGTATCCTGGCGATAGAATCTTCGTACAGTCTCAACTGTCTTGATTTCCATCCGCGGGCATTGATGCCTGCCAGGTTGTCGTAATCAAGCGATTCCAGGCCTACAAAAAGAAACATGCAGCCGCTATCTTTCAATAATTTCAATAACTTATCATCATTAGCAATAGAGATATCGCTCTGCGTAACCCATCTTATGTTCAGATTCTTTAGTTCCTTTAATAATTCATAAGAAAATTTTTTATTAACAAACATATTATCATCAGAAAAACCTATATGAATATTGCCCCAGATATTTTTTACGCGGCCAATTTCTTTTATTACATGCGTTATCTTTCTGTTCCTGTATTTGGAGCCAAAAATGACTGAAGCGGCGCAGAATTCACAATCATGCGGGCATCCCCGCGTAGTCTGTACCCATATTATTTTATAATCATATTTGCTTATCAGTTCATATCTCGGTATCGGGGACTTGCGTAAATCAGCCGGCTTATTCTTGCTATAAACCTGCCTTGCTTTGCCTTTTTTAAAGTCCTGGATAAAATCCTTCCATGTATTTTCAGCCTCTCCTATAATCACTGTATCCGCATGATTAATTGCTTCTTTATGCATCAAGGTAGGATGAATTCCTCCCATTACAACGCTTATCCCCTTGTTTCTGAATTCATCGCTTATCTTGTAAGCTCTATTTGCTTGTTGAGTCATGGCAGATATAGCAACCAAATCGTAATCTTTATTAAAATCTATAGACTCTATATTTTCATCGATAACTTCTATTTTAAAGTAGTCCGGTGTAAGAGCTGCCACTATTAATAAACCGGAACTAAAACCAGTCCAATAATCTTTATATGTAAATAATTCTCTTGATTTATCCCAAAATTTTTTAAATGACGGATTCCTGCTTAAAAAACTTCCTTTAGGAGATATGAGAGCTATCTTCATTTTGTGTCTTTCTTTTTATGTACCCTATCTTATCGCAGAATTTAAAAAGATTGGTTAAAAATTCCTCGTCTATCTTAGGCCATCTGAATAGGGACCCATTCACTGCCGAAGAAAAATTTGAAATATCAAAATCTATTTTTTCATGTATCATATACGGCAGATAGAAATCTATGAGTTTTTTTCGAAAACCAGAGAGCTTATTGTAGTCATATTTATCTTTTGGAATCAATACTGGCTTTTTAAAACCGAAATAGCGGGAGGCATTGTCCAGAAAAGAGTTGAAAGAAATAGTATTTGGGTTAGTTATATGATATATCTTTCCGCTTTCCACATCGTAAGGAATAAGGCCTATAGCCTTTGCCACATAATCAACAGGGCTAAATCCGTATTTGACATCTTTGTTTACCGGCAGCTCGTCAAATAATTCAAGCGAAAGTATATGAAGAAACTGATAGAACATCTGAAAATTAGTAGTATAACCCGTGGTATAGTTTCCTGTAATAATGCCCGGCCTGAAAATTGATACTTTCAGGCCTTCTTTTTCATAAGCGCGGACTAATTTTTCCGCTTCGAACTTACTGCGTTCATAGGTATTATTAAACCTCTGGTTTTTATCCAGGTAATTTTCATAGAATACGCCGCTAAAGTTTCCTGCGAGCGCAACCGTGCTTATATGATTAAAATTCCTGAGATTAATGCATTTTTTTGCAAACTCCAATACATTCTTTGTCCCGTCAACGTTTATTATTTTAATCTTATCCCATGTAACTCCGAATTCGCACAAGGCAGCGCTGTGATAAATAACATCTATTTCCTTACATAGCTTGCCCAATAGTTTCTTTTCTATGCGCAGGCCGGGTGCGGTTATATCCCCTTCTATTAACTCTACTCTGTCAAGTATGTCACCGGCCTTACCGGCACCATAATCTTTTTTGACCAAACCGATGATTCTATTTTCTGCGGTTAAACCGGATTTCTCCCTTGCAAGAAAATATAATCTCGAATTTTTATCTTCTAATAGATTCTTCGCTATGTCCCATCCCAGAAATCCTGTCCCGCCTGTTATGAATATATTTTCCATTTCAGCCGTTCCTGACTAATATTCTTTTTGGGATTTTATATAAAGCCAGCCTTTCGCTGCAAAATCCTTTTATTTCTCTTTCGCTGATTTCCTTTTCCGAAAAAACTGACATCTCGGCGTGTAACCTGTGGCCCCACAGTTCGTCTTCTACAATATCCAGGCGGACACTTCGCGCTCCTGGAAATGAATTTAAAACATCTTTTACCTCATTTAAATCAACATTATTCCCGCCTACTTTTATGATATCCTTTTTCAGGCCTTTGAAATAAACATAGCCGTCTTCATCTACATAACCCAGGTCGCCTGTCTTAAACCAGCCGTCTTTTAAATATTTTTTGTTCTCGCCGTTTTTATTATAATAGCCTTTCATGACAGTCGGGCCCGCTACCAGTATCTCGCCATCAACGATCTTAACCTTTACCTCATGGCCAGCAACGCCAAGGGACCCTGCCTTATTTCTCGAATGAGGATTGCATGTTATAGGCATTGTCTCTGTAAGGCCGTAACCCTGCAATAACTCTATGCCCATTTCTTCTTTAATATCTTTATTAAGGCTTTCAGATAGATAGCTCCCGCCTGTTATCCCATATTTAAGGCTGGATATATCAAACCTGCCCTTTTCATAATTTTTAAGAAGCGATATGTAGATAGTAGGGACAGCTATTAGAAAATCAATTTTATGCTCCTCTATCGCCTTGAATATATGGCTGGGGATAAAAGTCTTCATTATTATCACTGTTGCCCCGCGCAAAAGCGGCACTATAACACAGCTTACAAGCGTAAAGATATGCGACATCGGGGTTATTAAAAGAACGCGCTGGCTTGTAACAAGCTTTGTAAGCCGGATATATCCTATTGCGCCATGATGGTAATTACCATGCGTAAGCACCGCGCCCAGAGGCTCTCCCAGGCCGCGGTATGTATAATTAATAGTTGCAATATGGTCATTGGATGCGCTGAAACGAGGCAATCTTCCGTTCCTGGTATTTGCCGCCAGGTTCTTCAATTCAAATACATTATCCCGGGCCTCTCCCAATGCTTCATCAGTAAGTATTATTAATATATCTTTACTTAATTTAGGGCATATCTTCTTTTTATATAGATCGTATGTAGTGATAATAACGCTTGGGGCGCAATCTTTAAAAATTTTTTCCAGCTCGTAAGGCGTCAGATAGGTATTGATGGGAACGCTTACCGCGTTTATCCTGGCGAGCCCATAAAAACTATAAATAAACTCTTTACAATTTGGGAGAATGATCGCAACCTTGTCGTTTTCTTTTATGCCTATTTTTAGAAACGCCTTGGCCAGCGTTTCTATGTTTTTCCATAACTCAGAATAGGATACCTCTCTGGTGCCTTCAATCAGGCAGACCTTGTCCTTCATCTTGGTTGAAACCCAGTGAAGCGAGGTACCTAAATTCATAGGCGTTTCTTCTTTTTCAAACACTGCGTTACAAGGTCAAGCAGGTCTTCTACGGTAACCACGTCGAAGGCCTTTGCCTCGTCGATTACTATGCCAAGCCGCTTTTCAATCGAAGCCAGTATCTCCATGGCTGCCAGGGAATCAATGCCAAGATCATCCCTGATGGAGGCGCTTTCCCTGACTTTCCCGGCGTCCATTCTGGCGATCTGCGCCACTAATTTCCTGACGTCACTTTTTATCTTCGACGATTCGCGGACTGCTAGCGCGCTATTAGGCGTCATTAGAAATCCTTTCTTAATATTTATAAGTGAGGCTTAGCCCTATTATATTTACATAACCCTTATATGTTCCGTTTACATTAGTATTTGTGGCACCAACTGCACTTCTCGTAACATCCCTATCTCTATATTTAAAAAAAGCATAAGAAGCGTCTATCTTTACATTTTTCAAAAAATATCCGGCTCCCATAGTTATACCATGCTTATTCGAATCAGGCAGAACCGGTTCAAAATTAGCGCTTGGAATAGGGGATTGCTCGTATAAAAATCCGCCTCTCAGTTCTAATTTATCCGTTGCCTGATATTCTGCGCCTATTCCATACGCCCAGACACTTCTCCAGTCTCTGGAAGCAGGATTATCTGTATTTAAAGTTGCTAAACGGGTCGCATCGGTTTCATCAGGATATGTTAAAAACTCTTCTTCTACGCATGACCAGTCTGTCCATTCCGCGTCTGCCTCTATTGTCCATTTATTATTAGGCTTATACGCATAACCCAATGCGATACTCCTTGGAATAGTAGATTTCGATTTCATCTTGGTGCTATAACTTGCAGCGCCAAAAATAGCCTGGCCCGTTGCATTCAAGCCATCCAAAGCTACCGTGCCTTCAAGTTCTGTATCGATCTCGCTTCTATAGGAAATACCTATACTATGCTTCTCGGAAGGTTTTATTAAAAGCCCGAAATTATACCCCCAGCTTTCATCACTGCCTTTTAACTGAAAATCTCCTCCCGTAGAAGATAGCGTTGTCGATACCACCCTGTGTTTATTGACATCAGCTGTAAAAAAATCTATACCTGCGCCTACTGATACATAATCATTAACCTTATAAGCGACTGTGGGATTATAATTCATCATCGTTACGTTTGATTCCGTGCTGAGATACCGCGTATAACTGTCATTTGACCAGTCAGTGCTTAAGCCATACGGAGAGTTGGCTCCGAAACCAAATCTAAGATTTTCATTGTTAAGCTCTGTTACAAAATACACATTAGAAAGATAAAATACCTGTTTTTGCATATTGACATTATCGCCTGTTGCCTTGGAATCCACTGAAAACATAGGCGCTTCTAAAACATAGCCTACGGTAATCTGGGAACCTTTAAGCTGAGTCAGGCCTGCGGGATTATACTGCACCGCTGCTGGATTATCTGCCTGAGCTACAAAAGCAAAACCTTTACCAGCTGCCTCTGCGTCCACCACCTCGTTTCTGTAACCGCCTGAGCCTAAACCAAATACCTTGGCGCTGAAAACTGTCACTAAAATAACAAGAGATACCGACAAAACTAACTTCATTTTACTGAACATCTAAACACCTCCCTGATTTTTATGTTCGTTTTCATCCATCCACTTTTTAATAGAATCCCTTCTGATACGCCAGCTTGCGCCTATCTTAAAGGCAGGGATCTCGCCGTCCTGGACATATTTGTATATTGTCATAGGGTGCACACCCATGTATTCGGCTATTTCCTTAACTGTCATTACCTGCTTGGTTTTAGTCACGTTAGACTCCTTTATGCTCCTTTAAGTCGAAGTATAAAGAAGTATAATGATTTTATTCGATTTGTCAAGAAAATCGAAGATTTTCTTGATTCTGAGGATGCGACTGAATAAGGAGTATTCGAAGGATCTGCTCTAAAAGCAACTGACTTGATCCTGAGGAGTCCGCCAAAGTTCTGTGGCGGACGACGAAAGATCCACATGAAACTACTGATGGGAGTCCGACTCCCTGCGGGAGTCGGACTCCCATCAGTTAAATTGTAGTATTATTGATAAGTTATGGTTGGAATAGCGGCTACGCTTCTTGTTCTGCGAGCCTGACTTCTACTATGAACCGCTCCATTAATTCGACATTCTTTTTGCCTGGCGAGGATTCAATGCCTGAGGAAACATCTACTCCGTAGGGCCTTACTTCCTTTATTATATCATGGACATTATCAGGATTTAGTCCTCCTGATATGATAATATTTCTTCCATATTCATTCGCCATGACAGCGAGCGAACGGTCAAAGCCTTGTCCTGCGCCGCCATACAGGCCTTTTTTGTACGCATCCAGGATAAACCCGTCTGCCGGACAATCTTCTATCACAGCAAGGCTTTCCCTGTCTTTAACTCTAATCCCCTTTATCAGTTTTACGCCTTTAAGTTTTAAACTTTTAAATTTTAAACAATACTTCACATCTTCATCGCCATGTATCTGCACAGCGTTCAAAGCGCATCGTTCAACGCATTCCTCGATAAAACCCAGGTCTTCATTAACGAAAACTCCCACCGCGCTCACAAAAGGCGGCAGATCTTTTGTTATTAACTCTGCTTTTTCCAGCGGCACAAAACGGGGGCTGTCTTTAAAAAATACGACGCCTATAGCGTCAGCCCCTGCTGTTATTACGCTGCCCCGGTCTTCAGCTGAAGTGATTCCGCAAAATTTAACCCTTACCTTCATTGCCCATTACCTCTCTTACCCTGGCAGCGATATCTCCAGACTCAAGAAACGCAGCGCCTATCAAAACCGCATTTATCTCGGTATCTTTTATTTTTTCGATATCAACATTACTGGAAATCCCGCTTTCGCTTATCGTCACTATCTCTTTCGGAATTTTAGTAATAAGCCTCAAAGTATTTTCTATGGAAATCTCCAGCGTATCCAGGTCCCTGTTGTTTATCCCTATTATATCCGGGCTGGCCAATAACGCCTTTTCAAGGTCATTTTCATTGTGAATTTCCACAATAACGTCCATATTGATATTTTTCGCGAGATGCATAAAACTTTTAATCTGGTCTACGGATAAAATCCTGGCAATTAAAAGTATAGCGTCTGCTCCGAAATAGCGGGACTCGTAAACCTGGTACTCGTCTATTATAAAATCTTTTCGCAGGACGGGAAGGTCTATGGCGCGCTTTACTTCATTGATATGCAGGATGCTGCCGCTGAAAAACTTTTTATCCGTAAGGACTGACATGGCCTTGGCGCCTTCTCTCTTATAGATATTGGCTATCCCGGCTATATCTAATTTTCTGAAAAAATTCCTGCCAAAAGACGGGGATTTCTTCTTTATCTCCGCAATCAGATTCAAGCCATCTCCGCCCGAGACAGCTTCTTTAAACGGCCGTATGCCTCTCAACAGGCGCTTTGAATCAATAAACTCTGTTATGGGCCTTTTTGATTTCAGGGTTTCGATCTCTTTTCTTTTTAATGTAATTATGTCCTGCAGGAAATTTTTCATAATAAGGGGTTTAAGGTTTATTGGTAAATTCTATTAATTTCTCCAGCTTTTGTTTTGCCTTGCCTGATTCTATGGACTGCCTGGCTATCTCAATGCCATCCTTAAAGTCTTTTGCCATTCCCCCCGCTATCAGCGCGGCAGAGGCGTTTAACAACACCACATCCTGCCTCGGGCCTTTTTCTCCTTCAAGGACCTTTCTCACTATAGCCGCGTTCTCTTCTATGCTCCCGCCCTTTATATCAATAAGATTCGCTTTTTTCATGCCGAAATCCTGAGGTTTTATATAATATCCTTTTACCTTTTTATTCTTAAGCTCGCTGACCTTTGTTTCGCCTGTTATGGTTATCTCGTCCAGTGTATCCAGGCCATGCACGACAAACGCCCTTTTGGCCCCCAGATTATTAAGGACACTTGCCAGCTTATCCGTAAGTTCTTCCTCGTACACTCCCAGAACCTGGCACGTGGCATTAGCAGGATTGGTAAGCGGCCCGAGTATGTTGAATATGGTCCTTATGCCGATCTCCCTCCTGGGCCCTATCGCAAATTTCATCGCGCTATGAAAAGAAGGCGCGTATAAAAACCCTATGCCTATCTTTTCTATGCATTCTTTTACCTTTTCAGGCGGGATATCAATGTTTACCCCAAGCGCCTTAATGACATCCGCGCTTCCGCAGACACTGGAGACTCCCCGGTTTCCATGTTTGGCCACCTTTAATCCCGCGCCGCTAACAACAAAAGCAACTGTTGTGGATATATTAAAGGTATTTGTCCCGCTGCCGCCTGTGCCACACGTATCTACGATAGTTTCCCTGTCTATATTGATGTCATCCCTGTCCAGATCTATCAGATTGCTGGACGCGTCTATCTTTGTGGCTTTTTCCCTCATGACAATAGCAGCGCCTGTAATCTCTTCTACTGTTTCTCCCTTAAATCTAAGGGCTGTGATAAAGCTTCCTATCTGCGCCTGCGTAGCAACGCCGGTCATGATCTCGTTCATGCAGGAAATCATTTCTTCCCGAGTCAGGTCAAACCCATCCACGATTTTCCCAATAGCTTCTTTGATCATAAAACCCTCGCTTATAAATTAATAAAATTTTTTAAAAGCTGTTTTCCCTCTTTGGTCAATATTGATTCCGGGTGGAACTGCACCCCCCATATCGGAAAGTTTTTATGGGCAATACCCATTATCTCGTTATCCTTTGTCCAGGCTGTAATTTGAAATACGCCGGGCAATGATTTTCTCTCAACTATCAAAGAATGGTACCTGGTGGCTTCGAACGGATTGGATAACCCTTTAAAAATAGGGCTATTATTATGATATATCCGGGAAGTTTTGCCGTGCATGAGCTTATCCGCGCGTATAACCTTGCCGCCAAAAACCTCTCCTATCCCCTGATGGCCCAGGCAAACTCCTAGTAGCGGTATCTTCGGCCCGAATTCTTTTATGACCTCTTCTGAAATGCCTGCCTCGCTCGGCCTCCCGGGACCAGGAGAGATCACGATATGAGCTGGATTCATCTTTTTTATCTCTTCAATACTTATCTTGTCGTTTCTGTACACAACCAGCTTTTCCCCAAGCTCAGATAAATACTGAACCAGATTATAAGTAAACGAGTCATAATTGTCTATCATGAGAATCATGATAACCCCTTTTCCGCTATTTCAATAGCCTTCATCATCGCCTTTGCTTTATTTACTGTTTCCTGGTATTCCCTGGAAGGAATAGAGTCAGCTACGATCCCTCCGCCAGATTGTATAAAAGCGTCCCTGCCTTTAACCAGCATCGTCCTTATGGTTATGCAGGTATCCATATTGCCCGAGAAACTGAAATAACCCACTGCCCCGGCATAATAACTCCTCTTTGTATTTTCAAGCTCGTCTATTATTTCCATTGCCCTTACTTTTGGCGCGCCTGATACAGTGCCTGCGGGAAAACACGCGCGCAAAACATCAAAAGCATTCTTGTCCTTGCTGAGAACACCCCTGCAGTTGCTTACGATATGCATGACATGGGAATATTTTTCTATAAACATGAAATCTGTTACCCTGACGCTCCCGGGCCTGGAGACCCTTCCTATATCGTTTCTGCCCAGATCCACCAGCATTACATGTTCCGCCCTTTCTTTCACATCAGCTAAAAGTTCTTTTTCTAATTTTTTATCCTCGGCCTCGTTTCTGCCTCTCGGCCTCGTGCCGGCTATGGGCCTGGTCTCAACTATCCCGTTCTCGCACCTTACCAAAAGTTCAGGAGATGACCCTACAATCTGCAGCTCGTTAAAATTCAGATAATACATATAAGGCGAGGGATTCAAAGACCTGAGAGAGCGGTAAACATCAAACGGCTCGCAGTTAAGTTTTGTATGAAATCTTTGGGACGGCACAACCTGTATAATATCCCCTGCTTTTATGTACTCTTTTGCCTTTTTAACTATGGCCTCAAATTCTTTTTTAGTGAAATTTGACTCGATCTTATGCTTTTTGGTTTTTGCTTTTATTTTTTTCTTCTTCTCAGGCGCATTTAATTTATTTATAATGTCCTCTATTTTTTTTATGGCTAGATCATATATCTTCTCCGCACTCCGCCCTTCGCCCTCCGCCAAATATGCATTCACCACTATTTTAACCTTATGCGTCGGGTGATCAAATATCACAAGGCTATCCGCCATCATGAATATAGAATCCGGGATCTGTAAATCATCCGGGTTCTTATCTGGAAGCCTCTCAAAAAATCTAACCATATCGTATCCCATATAACCTACCAGGCCTCCGGAAAACCTGGGCAGGCCTTTTATTTCAGCTGCCTTGAAATTATTTAATATTTTTTCTATCTCTTTTAAAGGCTCGTCTGCGAGATATTTTCTAATCTCGCCTTTTTTGTTTACTTCAATGGACTTTCCCTTGCTCCTTAATATCACAGAAGGCTCAGTGCCTATAAAGGAAAACCTGGCTATCTTTTCCTGTCCCTCGACAGACTCCAGCAGATAAGAATACCCTTTGCCTATTTTTTGAAAAGCGGAGACAGGTGTCAATGTGTCTGCCAGGATCTCCCTATAGACAGGTATCAAATTTGCTTTTTTAGCCAGTTTTACAAATTCTTGTTTGGAAGGATAATACATATTATATTTTTCTATAAAAACAGCTTTTGTTTCCTGTGTGGCACGCGACACAATCGCCCATCTGTTTCACTTTTATAAGCAGGGTATCCATATCACAATCATAATAGACAGCCTTTACAACCTGGAAATTCCCGGATGTCTCCCCTTTTATCCAGAATTTCTGCCTGGACCTGGACCAGAAACATGTCTTTTTAACCTTCAATGTCTTTTTCAGGGAATCCTTATTCATGTAAGCCATCATCAAGACTTCCCCGGTTTTGTACTCTTGTATTATGGCCGGGATTAATCCATCTTTATCAAACTTCAAGCTGCCTATTTTAAACTTTGAGCTCTTCATATCCTCACGCTTACCTTTCTCTTCTTTAGATACTCTTTGACTTCTCTAATTGAATATTCTTTGTAATGGAAAATAGACGCCGCAAGAGCTGCATCTGCCTTGCCTTTTGTAAATGCTTCATAGATATGCTCCAGATTACCAGCCCCGCCGGAGGCTATTATGGGGATATTCAGGTTTTCTGAGAATTTCCTTGTCAGCTCTATGTCATAGCCGTCTTTTGTGCCATCCTTATCCATGCTTGTAAGAAGTATTTCTCCTGCGCCTATTTTTTCGACTTTTTTTCCCCACCTGACAGCATCTATGCCGGTAGGAGTCCTGCCGCCATGTATATAGACCTCCCACTTGCCCTTACCGCTCCTTTTGGCATCTATGGCAACTACTATGCACTGGCTGCCGAATTTTTCGCTGGCTTTTTTTACAAGCTCGATATCTTTTACAGCAGCGGTATTTATAGAAACCTTGTCAGCCCCTGCTTTCAATAACTGCCTGATATCTTCCAGGTTCCTTATGCCTCCGCCTACGGTTAAAGGCATAAAAACAGTTTCTGCGGTCCTTTTTACGACATCCAGCATGATATTTCTTTTTTCAAAACTTGCCGTAATGTCCAGAAAGACAATCTCATCCGCGGCTTCATTGTCATAAAACTGCGCGACTTCAACAGGGTCTCCTGCGTCCTTGAGATTCAGGAACTTGACGCCCTTTACGACCCTGCCGTCTTTCACGTCCAGGCACGGGATAATGCGTTTGGTTAGCATAATTCTATTGCCTCTTTTAAATCAATCTTATTTTCATACAGCGCCTTGCCTACAATGACGCCTTCCAGGTTCTTGTTTTTAATCGCTTTCAATCTCTTTATATCTTCCAAAGAAGAAACGCCGCCTGAAGCTATGACATTTATATCAATGCTGGCCAGTATCTGTTCCAGTTTCTCTATGTTAGGGCCTTGCAAAGTTCCATCTCTTGAAATATCTGTTACTATAATAGTTTTCAGTTTTGCCTCTTTTATATTTTCAATAAAAAAATCTACGGTAATCCCTGTTTTTTTAACCCAGCCTGCTGTTGTGATGTAGTACTGATCTCCTGACTTTTTAAAATCCGTGCTAACTACTATTTTATCTCCAAATTTTTTTACTATATCATTAAAAAAATCCTGGTCTCTGATAACCTTGGTGCCTAACACCACGCGCATTGCGCCGTTCTCCAGGAAATAATCTATATCTTTTATCTCCCTGATGCCTCCTCCTACCTCGCAAGGCACCTTTATATTTTTTATAATTTTGACTATCGTATCCGCGTTTTTTATTTTCCCTTCTTTTGCCCCGTCCAGGTCAACTATATGCAGAAGCTTCGCGCCCTGACCTTCCCATAACTTAGCAGCCTCTACAGGATCAAGCTGATATGACGTTGGCTTATTAAAATCTCCTTTTTCCAGCCGTACAACTTTTCCGTTTATAATATCTATCGCAGGAATTATTAACATAACTTTACAAAATTCTCCACTATTTTTAAGCCTATAGACTGGCTTTTTTCAGGATGGAACTGAAATCCATATACATTGTCTTTGTGGATGCCGGATGTAAAATTCCCGCCGTAATCTGTCTGGCAAAGAATCGCATCTTTGTCTTTCGGCTCCACATAATACGAGTGCACGAAATACATATAGCTCCCGCTTGCAACTCCATTTAAAATATTATTGTCAGGACTGTTGGCAGACTTGATGTTATTCCACCCCATATGCGGTATTTTTAATCCGGGTTTTTCCTTAAATCTTTTAACCCTGCCTTTTATTATATCCAGGCCTTTTATCTTTTTGCCCTCTTCGCTTTCGGAAAACAAAAGCTGCAGTCCCAGGCATATGCCCAGAAACGGCTTGCCCTTTGCTATGGAATCTTTGATCGGTTTTATCAGGCCCCTTTTCTTTAACTCATCCATAGCTACTTTAAAAGCCCCTACGCCTGGCAGTATCAGTTTATCCGAATTGAGAATATCTTTTGCAGACGAACTCACTATGACATTCGAGTAAAATTTCTCAAATGCCTTTTGAACACTCCTCAGATTCCCCATCCCGTAATCTATAATGACAATCATATTTAGGTTATAATTTTCCTTTTGTGGACGGCACGCCCTTGGCCCTTTTGTCAATCTGAGTCGCTTCGTCCAACGCCCTAGCCATAGCCTTAAAGACAGCTTCTATCAAATGGTGCAGGTCATTATCAAATCCGAGTATCTCTATATGCATATTTATACCTGCGTTCATGATAAAAGCTCTTATAAATTGTTCCGCGCTAACAAAAGAATATTCACAACTTCCTTTTATCACATATTCATCTAATAATTTATATTTCGTTCTGTAATGTACATGCAATGACGGCCTATTGCTTATATCTGCAGTCACCCTTGTAAGACATCCATCCATAGGCACAAAACTGTCCCCAAATCTGGTTATGCCTTTTTTATCCCCCAATGCCTTTTTAAACGCGCTTCCAAGCGTGATGCCCACGTCTTCATTGGTGTGATGGATATCCACATCCAGGTCGCCTTTGGCGGATATATTTAAATCAAAAAAACCGTGTTTGGCAAAAAGCGTGAGCATGTGATCCAGGAAACCTATGCCCGTCTTGATATCTGCCTTGCCCTTGCCGTCAATCAACAGATTTACAGCTATGTCTGTTTCTTTTGTCTTTCTGGATATTTTCGCAGTTCTTTTTTTCATCCGCATCTCCTTATTTAAACCTTGCTTTGAATGATTCCAGGTGTTTTTGCAGGCCTTCTATTTTTGTCATCTTTTCAACAGCTGTCTTTTCTTTTTCGAGCGCTTTTTTGGAATAAGAAATAGTGTGTATGCTTTTCAAAAAAGACCTTGCCCCGAGGCCTGAAAAAAATCTCGCGGTCCCGCCAGTGGGCAATATGTGGCTGGGCCCTGCCACATAATCGCCTATGCATACAGGCGAATACGGCCCTATGA
>Ga0210050_1002360_pt1 | contig 18236 bp, 32 predicted proteins | sample CryGey132114_all_FD_185463 | JGI IMG/M metagenome (GOLD analysis project Ga0210050, IMG submission 185463) | Groundwater microbial communities from aquifer - Crystal Geyser CG22_combo_CG10-13_8/21/14_all (SPAdes) (version 2) | ecosystem: Environmental > Aquatic > Deep subsurface > Groundwater ...
ACAGAATGGACATAAGATAGTTTACCCCTAACCCTATTGCTCCTACTGAAAAGAATCTTGCAGCTTTTGACATGAATCTAACTGATGCTCTTTTTTCATTTCTTTGTTCATTCTTTCCATATCTGTAGAGATTCCATACTGCATGTGTAAATTCTAAAATTGTTTTGATTCCCAGTTTACTTTTTCCATTTTGTCTGTCTAAAAATGTATATGGGATTTCTTTTATTGATGCATCTTTTACTTTTACAATCATCTCTAGTAGAAATTTGTAACCTATTGCATCAAAATTAATTCCTCTGATTATGTCTTTGTTAAATGCAAAAAATCCTGACATTGGATCTGATTGTTTAATTCCAAGACCTTTTTTTGCTATAATAGTTCCAATTTTGCTTAGTATCTTTCGTTTTAATGACCACCCCTGAATTGTTCCGCCGTTAAGGTATCTTGATGCAACAACAATGTCTGTTTTTGATTGTTTTAAAACATCAACAAGTTTTGGTATGAGTTGAGGAGGATGGGAAAAATCACTATCCATCACTATGACTATCTTTCCTTTTGCTTGCTCCACTCCCTTTAGTATTGCAGAGCTTAACCCCTCCTTTGTTTTTCTATTGATTATGCTAATTGTATATCTTGTTTTTTCTTTTAATGATTTAAAATAATCTTCAGCAATTTTACCAGTACCGTCAGGCGAATTATCATCTACTACTATTGCTTCAACTGTTGTATTTTTTGGCAAGTGCTCTTTGATCATATGTAAAATGCCTTGGATGTTTTCGGATTCATTATATGTGGGAATGACTATTGAAACTTCGGTATTTCTTACGCTTGGCAATAAGAATACGCTATTTCATCTCATATTAAATTTTTAAATTAGAAAATTTGACTAGCTTATGTGTACCATCTTAATGCCTTTTGATGATCTTAATTTCTCATCGATATTTCGTTTCCTATAGATGCCTGTAGTCCAAGTCCTAACCCTGGTTCAGTAGTAATTATCATTAAAGTTTCACAAGTAAGGCATAGTACTGATGGTGCATAATCCGTATTTTCTTGAGTTGGACCTGTTGAAGCTAATACTGCATCTTCTACAATGTTTTCACTATTGCAATTCATACATGTAGTTGGTTTCTGGGAAATACGTCTTATTTTTTTAATATAATAATGAACCATATCCCAATTCAATACGTCGTGATTCTTAAATTGATTGCACCCTGCAAATTTTTATTTTTTATTTACTATTATTTGGATATTGCATACTCATAAAATAAAGTTAAATTCTATACTCCATAATGCCAATTCCAAAAATTGAACTTGCTGATGATCTATCCATCCGTCGAATTTTAAATGGAATGTGGCAAGTATCTGGTGGACATGGCCAAATAGATTCAAAATCTGCAGTTTTAGAGATGCTTGAGTATCACAAGGATGGATTTACCACATGGGATTTGGCTGATATTTATGGCCCTGCTGAATCATACATTGGGAAATTTCGAAAACAATTATCTCGTGAAGATTTGAAGCAATCTCAATCTTTGACAAAATTTGTTCCAAATCCTGGACCAATGTCAAAATCAATTGTAGAATATTACATCGATCAATCATTGCATAAAATGAATACTGATTCACTTGACTTGATACAGTTTCATTGGTGGGATTACAATAATCCAAGTTATCTTGAGGCACTTGTCAATTTATCTAACTTGCAAGCGGAAGGAAAAATCAAACATCTTGGTCTTACAAACTTTGATACAAAGCGAATCAAGATAATATCTGAACGTGGTTTTAAATTAATTTCAAATCAAGTCCAATATTCTATTTTAGATCAAAGGCCAGAAAAATTAATGATTCCATTTTGCCAAAAGCATGAAATCCATCTTCTCACTTATGGCACTTTACTCGGTGGATTTTTATCTGAAAAATATCTAAATCAACCAGAACCACACAGGGCAGACTTGACTACTTCTAGTTTACAAAAATACTATAACATGATATCTGTATGGGGTGGGTGGGGTTTATTTCAAGAATTATTGCAAGTTTTATCAAAAATAGCAAAAAAACATGATTCTAGTATTGCAAATGTTTCTACAAAATTTATTTTGGATAAACCTGTTGTTGCAGGAGTAATAATTGGTACAAGGCTTGGAATCTCTGAACACAGGCATGAAAATGCACATGTTTTTGATATTCATCTTGAATCTGAAGATCTTACCATGATACGTTCAGTTACTAGCAAATCTAATGATCTTTTTAATGCCATAGGTGATTGTGGAGATGAATACCGATAACCAACTAAACGGTAAAAATTAGATAGTAATCAAAACCAATCAGTTATCCATTGACAACTGAGCATCAATACTCTTTTTGACATACCATTGATGTTTGGTATTATTTGATTACTACCTACATCATATTGTAATAATGAAATAAAAAGACTGTTCTGCAAATTCTTAACATTTGTTTATTTTTGTAAGAAATTTTGTATGAAGTTAAGACTGGAATCTATGCGTTTAATCTTGTGGCTGATAATTTTCTATAATTTTTTGAACATTGGCAAGAATTATCTCGCTAATCTCCTTGTATTCCATACCTGATGTCTTCATGAGTTTAATTTGATCTAAAATTGCAAACTGAACTCTTCCTTGCAGCTGATCTATTACACCAAATCCTTCTTTTGGAAACTCTTATGAAAATTTCTGATGCGTCTTTATCCAATTTATCTCTCTTTGAGAAAAGACATTAAAATATCTAGTTCTTGATGTATGTTATTTATGGCAATAATTCTATTCGTTCCATATAGGTTGTTTTTTCAACCAAGATATTAAATCCCTATAAAGATGGCTTTTTTGTACGTTTAAAACATTGATTTCCATATTCGTTGATAATTTTGCTGTCTTGGTATAGTGTTCATATTTTGCAAATATGACTTTATCCAGATATGTCTGGCCTTGAATCTCTTTTTTTGCCAATTCTTCTGAATCAGTCATTGCAAAGCATGCAAAGAGAACTCCATCAACCCAATATGCATTGCCTGATTCAAGTGATCCCATCATACTGAGCAGATCATCAAGGCTTAGCTTGATCAAATCTCTAACATAGACAGTTTTGTATGGTTCGTGAATAAAATCAGTCATTTTCTTACCTAATTATGGGTTAATTTTGACTTTATTTTAATCCTAGTTAAGACAACTGTTTTCATTGATGGACATATAATTCAGGGCTATTTTTCCAGAACTTGATGAATTACCGTTCAAATTTGTTTAGATACATAACATGTGGGGATTATAGTCAGGTAGATAATTTTGCTGATTCCTGGAATTTTTCTATCATTTCAATTAATTTATCTTTGAAATCATATGGTATTTTTATAAACTCTGCAATATCCCCCGTCTCCTCAGAGCCAATAATTACAATCTGTTCTATATCGACTCCAGTTCTTTCTTTCCACATCAAAGAATATGCCGTTGCCTGCATGAAATATTTTTGGACTTTGTCATAATGTTCAATCAATCTACTTCTACTAGTTTTAAAATCTATGATTGATAAATTTCCATTATATTCTGCAATACAATCACATGTTCCTGCAATTTTGAGTTCATCACTATACAAAGGAAGTTCAATTCCACGTATATTGTTCATTTTATTCAAATAGTGTTTTAATTTTTCAAAATGACTCTTTGGAATATCTAGAAAATCTCCATCTGACTCTTTATTGTTTAGATAGTCCTCACATAGCTTATGAGTCATTGTTCCATAAATTTGTGCTTCTTTCATTATCTGCTCTGCCAAATCATTTCCAATTCTTTCTCTCCACTGATCAAGACCTGTCATATCTGATGTTTTTGATAGTACTGTTGTGATCGATGGATATAGCATCCCTTGAGGTGTTTTGTAATATCTAACTCCATCTATTTCTGTTTGACATGCTAACGGTATTGTTGTAATGTTGTGAGTGAATTGCAATTGTCTTTTTTGTATTAAAGCAATAAAAAAATTAAGCGATTTAAGCGCTATTTTATCACTTTTTGTTTAGATTAATTTTCAAAACTTTTTTCGATCTCTTGTGCAAGTAATTCTAACCTAGTTGTATTGCCTAGTTTTCTATAAGTTAGTTTTTCTAATGTTTTGATTATGCTAATTGCAGCTCTGTATTGTGGAATTTCAGGCTGATTTAATTCTCCATACATTCCCATTCCCTGAATGCCGTTTTGTTTTGCAAATCCTAGGATCAATCCATTGAATCCCGTAATTATTGATCTTTGGGGTGTTGTCAAAACCCCCAATCCTTGCATTTGTTTTGTTAACTCAATTGATGTGGAAGTAACAAATGTTTTTGGATTTTTATCAAGTACTCTATTTGTGTGAAATCCTCCAAGTGTATAGATAAATTTGGCAGAATATTTTTTTGAAATATCTATGACATCTTGGCACAGCGAATACAAGTCATGTGTATCTTGGGGTTGACCTGTTCCTCCGCCAAAAACAATTAATCCATCAGCATATTTGTATTCCCAACTTTCATTTGGTAAATCAATGTGACCTCCTTCGTCTACAACATATGTTGGGTATGGCGTCTTTGCAATTCTAAATTTTTTTGTTTTCAAACTGTTGTTGATAAAATTAACTACTATACTGCCTACATTTCCCATATCCTGCATTGCAGCTATGACTATTGGTTTCTTTATTTGTGGTTCTTCAATTTGAGAAAACTCCATCATTTTTTCTAGAATTTACTTACTTAAAACTTAAGATTTGTATATGCTATAAAAAATTTAAACATTGACTATAACATATGATTATTGGTAAAGTAGGTAAAGATGAGAAAAAAATCAAATTTGAGCTTAATCTCAAATGCACTAAATGTGGTAAAAAAGTACCTGGTGGCATGAAAACTGGGGAAAATTATTTTGGCTCTGATGCATTTAAAATTGAAATTATTAATTTTAAGAAAAATTATCTTTGTGGTGTATGTAGAGATAAAAAAACATGATGATGGAAAATAATTTTTTAGTTTATGTATGATACTTTATGATACTTTATAGACTTGTTTTTATTCCCAAACTACATGTACTAATTCTTTGAGATTTCTTCTTGGTTTTGGAAATTTATCTTGTTTAGGATATCCTATGCATAATACTGATGATGGAATCAATTTAGTATTGATCACATTCATTACTTTTTGTTCATCAAACATGCCAATCCATATCGAACTAAGTCCAAGTGCTTGAGCTGCAAGCTGTGAATATGCTGCAGCTAATGTGGCATCTTGTATGGCAAATTTTTTGAGTATATCTTCAGGAAAGTCAAATTTAACTCGTGATGGATTTTTACAAAAAACTAGTACCACCGGCGCATTTACGTAAGGTTGATTATTGCATGCCTCTACTAGTTGTTGCTTTTTCTTAGGACTTTTCACATAAAATATCTCAAACCCTTGAAAATTTCCAGCAGTAGGTGCAGTGTCTGCAGCAGCTATGATTTTATCTATTTTCACCGTCTCTACTATTTTATCTGTAAACTTCCTAGTTGAACGTCTTTTTGACATTACTGTGAACAAATCTGTATTGATAAATTCAGTTGGAGATGATTTTAGAATTTCAAAGAGTAGTTGATTTCTAACATTACTATCGTTTTGACTTTTTATTGTTGGTTCATATCCAGACGGATAGATTTTTTCAGGATTTTCTTTTGAAACCATGTTCTACATGGAAAAAATATCTTATTAAGTAATTCTTGATATTTTTCAGGTTATCTAAATTTTTATTTGGATATTTGATGTAATGGGGAACCACAACTATTACATTTTTTACTTTCAATATAGTTTTGAATAGTTTCTTCATCCCAAATCAAGGCATTTGACTTGTGTCCTTTTTCACATTTTATCTTAAATAATGTCCTAGTCATTGTTAATTTTTCTGATTTATTTCTAAACTTAAGGATATTGTTTTAGGGCTCTGGTTTATTGACTTGGTTTTGCGTTGCCTGCATCACTAGATTCATCCTTTTTTTGGAATACCCTGTACTCTCCAATAATGCCATTGCATTGCTGACATGTGTATTGACCTCTTTCTACAAGAATCAAATTATCTGAAACTTGCTCATTGGTGTTTTCTTCTAGATGTATCTTTGGCGGATTGTTAAATTCAACTTCACAGTTTTTACAATAATGTTTTGACATTTTTTGTTCTTCAAGTTTGCCTATCGGTGCTAAAAATAATTTTCCCACCCCTAAATCTGCTTTTTTTGCTTGCTCTTCAGTTAGTTCAGCTATGATATGGCCTCCTGAACCTTGCAGTTTGAATTCTGCCATTAATGATCTTGTTTTTTTGGCCTTAAAATACTATGTTTTTGAAAAATATTCTATGACTTGATTTTTGCTTTTCTTATCTGATATAGTAATGAACAACTTAAACCAAGAATGAACAAACCAATTCCAAACATGCTAAGAAAAATCATATTGGTGATACTGTCTTGAGGATTCAACAATACTGTAACTCCAATCAATGTTAAGAGTAGACCTACAATTACTGATAAAATACTAGGACGACTGAGTTCAGTGATTTTCAACTGATTTTCAGGAGATTTGTTTTAATTTATTCCTAGTTATAATGTTAAAATTTGTAACTTGGCTAGATTAACCAAATATATCGTTAGATTGATTTTTCGCTTATTCTAACCAAGTCATTCCCAAGAATCATCTACAATGGCTACAAAGTATTATCATGAGGAAATTAAAGTGATTAATTTCAGATTATAATGGATTGGTCATTCTATAATCCTATTTGATAATTAGGATGAATCTATATTGGTTATGACAACAATTTTTGTCTAATTGAATTTTCTATATTTTAGCACTGTTTTGTTTACTTTTTATTGTATTTTTCTGCCATCTTTTCGTAGAAGAATTCTTGCTTTTTCAAATCCTTTTCTGAAATTATTCTGTATTTTCTCATAGGCACCAGTCTTGATATTTGCTCATATGTGTTCATATCTCTTACATCTGCTGCATACGCAATTTGTAGTAATGGTGATTTTTCTTCAATCATCGGTTTTACTTGTTTATATCCTCCACTTTGCGGCATTCCTGTACGGTATAATCCTATATTTTTTTTGCTCTTTGAAATTTGTGGATCTTGATAACAACAAATGGAATACTCTCCATTCTCTTTTTCTATGATTGTTAATCTTGTAAATTTATCGCTCCAATCTTCAATCTCTTTGGCAACTTCTATTGCTTCTTTTTTATCTTCAAAAACCATTGATACAACTAAGCGGTCTTTTTCATATGCCCATGAAATACCATAAAAATTTCTATGCCATTCTATTTCTAAAGACATTGTTCTCTTGTGAGTATTTGTCAAATTAACGCTTTCGAATTGCCTATTTGCCTTTTTTTTGTATCTAATGGTCTCAAATAATTATTTTTATTTTATTTAGTTTGTTTTAGTTATGATATCCAAACTAACATTCAGTATTTTTAATTATAAAAAATATTAGCAGAATTTATCGCATTCACATTTTCTGCTGGTGAACATATTTTTCAGATAATCTAGTTTTGAATGGGACAATGAAGGTTTTTTACCCACAATTTTGAATAAAGTAATTCCCGTGGCAGAACTAGTTCCTTTTAATGCCCATGACCCATTCTTCATTAGATATGGTTTTGGATTTTTCATGGTCACTTTTTTACGTATTTTCATATCGTATGCCTCTATTGATGTCATGACTAAATAATTCAAAATTTGTATTACAACTCCTAAGTAAATTTTTTCACATTAATAAGCTCGAAAATAGTTTTTTTAAACAAACTAGCGCCTAGATATTTTTTATCTAATCATATAATTTCAGTTTGATTATTGAAAATTAGTTTCATTTTTTAATCTGAACTAAACAAACGTTCAAAATTTCGTAATACCTTGTTTTATACCACCCACATTATATTACGTTGACGCCTTCGATTAGTGGTCTAGGCATGCTATAAACGATTACTACTCCAAGTCGTCAATTTGATATTTCGTTTAAATGAGTTTGCAATGCTTTTTTTATCTCATCTTTTTTTAATGCAATTTTGTTATTCCCAATCTTTAAGCTATCTGCATCATCAATTGATGATAGCCTATGAGATAGGAAATCTGATAATAGTTCTAAATTAAAGTCATTATTGTTTTTTAGATTTATTTTCAAATATTTTTCTTGTATGCCTCCTTTTTTTGTTAATCCTCCTGCTGGAAAAATTCGGATATCTTCATTAACCCTATTTTCATTTAGTTTTTTTCCAAAAATCACATTATCTATATCGTTACCTTTGTGAAAATGTAAAATTGTTATTATAAACTCCATACTTTGTTGTTGTTTATCTAAAATAAAGACGCTTGCACTATTGCTTTTTCTTTAAAAGTGCTTCTTCTGGAGTTTTATCTTGATTGATTTTCCAATGCCATCCATGGTGTTTTTTCCAATGTTCGTCTAATTGTTGAGTTGATGGTTCTTTTCCTAATGGTATTCCACAAATTTTACACTGTATCACAGAATTTTGTAAATCTATGTAAAATTAAGGGTTGTTACGAATTATTTTTAATTTAGTTGTTTTTATGACGAAGTAAAACTAGAAAGAAAATAAATTCTCTTAGAATATTTTTTTGATTATGTGATAATGATAGTCCTAGTTTTTTGGCTAACTCTAAAGATATCTGGTATATCTGTCCTAGATGGCTTCCAAGTAAGAATGCATTTAATGATTTATCTGGAATTTCTTTGATGTTTTTTTTATACAGATTAATTACAATATTATTTGTCCAGTTTGTTTTAAAAATTAAATCTGTGGTTAATCTAATTAGCCTTTTATCCAATTTTCCTTCAATTGAATATAGTATTTTATCAAACTCTATTTTGTCTAGTTTGTTTAATCCTGTCATATCTTTCACCGATCTGTTTTTGATCTCTTTTTTGGTTTAATGGTTGGGCGACACTGATCTGGAAGATTATCTTCAGTTTCCATGTTAAATTATGATTTATGTGAAAATTAAGAGTCATGTTGATTAATTTTTAAAAAACCATGCCTAATTTGTTCTAAACATCGTTACTCTTTGATTTCTGTTTTCTATTTCTTTTAAATTCTTGTGATTTCTGTTTTCTTCTTTGTTGTTCTAAATTCATAATTAGATATGTTTTTCCTGCTTCACATAATTTCATTTCCCCGGTGAATTCATCATGTACTGATTCTAATGACCCATCTATCAAAAGTCCACCTACAATTTCCCATGCTTTCTCTACTGGTATTTCAAATTTATAAGAAAGTGTTGAAACCTTAGTATAATATCCGTTTTTTGAATTACGCAAAACAAAATCTCTAATTTTGTCTTCATCTGTTTGAGTTTTTGGACGTGATGCTCTGTCTCCAAATCTTTTAAACGGTCTTTTGTTTTCTGGCAATACTTTTTTTATAATTTGCTGCTATTTTAGGACTTGGAACAACAAAACCTAAAGGTTTTTTGAATATGATGTATGTTAATTTTCATGAGTAATAAGGCAAGAAGACTTGAAGAATTAAGAATGAAAACTGGTAGAAGTAAACGATGTCTTGATTGTAAACAAAATCGTTGTATCGTGGATAGTTGTCAATGCAAATGTCACTTGAAAAGCTAACTGGCATCAAAGACCTTGTTTGTCAGACCTGAATGACGAGCTTCACTGCTCTAGTCTGAAAAAGGTTGTGGGTATTGATCATTTCCCAATCTAGCCAATTAGCAAAGATGTTGTTTTCTTATCCCTAAAGAGTTTTTACTTTTGTGTTCTGTATCTGATTCTTTTACACTTAGAATGATTTAAAATCCATTTTTTTTGATTCCATTACTATAATCTTATGACATTTACAAAAACAATTGGCATGAATCATATCATGTTCATTTCTATATTTGCATTCTTTGGTATGTTCCATATTGTATTTTGATTTTTACCCACTTAAAGTTTGATAAAAAATTATATTTTGATAATTATATAACTACAACATATTAGTACACGAATACATTTTTAAAAAATAATTTCATTTAAATTTCAAGTATTTTTATCAGTAAACTATCATTTTGAAATGATTGATTCTGGATCATTATTCCCTGGAAGATATCGATCCCCTAATTTTTCCTTCATTTTTTCGTCAAATTCTTCTTGTAATCTTGTTAAGTACATCTCTGCCTCTGTTTCATCTTCTGGAATTCCAATATTTGCATCGTAATTGAAACCAGTAGCTAGATGGTAAAATTCTTCAAAGAATTCTTTACAGTCTATAACGTCTGTCTGCGAATCTACTGATACTACTAAACAATTATTTTCTTCTCTAAATTTTAAACAAATCTCTTCATCAATCATTGTATCTACCAATACTGCCATGATATACGGTATTAATGATGTATCTAGTTTTCTTTGATTGTTTTTAAAATTTGTTATCCATAATTCATATCCATCTGCAAGATAATCAAAAGTGTTAACTATAATTTCTCTGATGTCACTGTTTATGTGAGTTAGTTTTGATTTCCATGATATTTCATCTTTATTTCCTGGTTCTACATACAACATGTCAAATTTTATTTCTTCATGAATTTGCTCATATTCCCAAATTTGCTTATTTGTCCACATGGGTGAATATTTTTCAATAAGTATTTCTGTTAACTGATCCAATATTTTGAATTTAATGGACCGCTGTTTATGCTTATCTTCAAAATATTGTGATTTTTTTATTTTGGGATTGTTAATTTTTGAAAATATCTCTATTTCAAAAATTTAGAATCTCCTATTCACTAATCGTGAATATTTGATTTAAAAAATGCTAATGTACATTCTGCAAGTTCTTTGTGTGAGTGTTTTTTGATTGTATGCTTGCAGTTAGGACATATTCCATGATCTTCTTCAGTAAAATCATCTCCGATCTGTTTCATACAACATTCCATTAATTCTGCAGTAGAATGCGATTCCATGGATAGTTTGCAAGTAGGGCATTCAGTCATTTTTTATACCTTTGTAAGAATCATTGCTCATAATTTAAAAAACACTGTTGCCTTAATTATACATAGTTTTATGTTTGATTAATTTGATCATATTTTATTCTTACAAAAGAAATTATCTAAATAATTGTCTGAATTAATTTATGATGAGTCATACTGTGTTTTTTATGGAAAATTATGGATTTGACGATATGAATAAATTTGATAATCTTCTCTTACAATGCAGTTCTTGTAATGTAAAAGTGATTTTTGATTTAATAGATGATATTGAATATGATTGAGGTTCACATACAGTAATACCATGTCCTAGATGTGAAGAATTGTTTTCAATTGATCATCAATGTCCTGCATTTTCCAGTCTCACGGTCTTACTTGAATTGAATATTAATTTATTTAACTCTGAAGAAAAATCTCGTTATTTATCAAAATCGCATCCATCTTAGATGAAATTTTACATTAAAAATACCTGATATGTGATTTGAAATTTTGAAATCTCGTTTGTTATCTTTTGAATAATTCTAATTCTTCCAGGATTTTACCCATTGAGTGTTTCCATCTTCTCATAGCATCTATGTCATGTGGTCTATTTTTTTCTAAATCTTCTTTTTGTTTTAATAATTCTTGATGCCTTTTATCATCGATTTTTTTGTTTTGCATTTGCTTTCTATTTTTATCTTTGAATGTCTCTTTATTTATTTAATATTGATTCGTTATGAGCCTAAAGATATGAAATTTTCAAATTTTGTTATGTTGTAACGATTTTAATCTATAGAAAGTTTTACTTATTGGAATAACTGTTTTTTTCTAGTGAAAATATTATTTTTGGTTATGCTGTTTACTATTACTTTGGGTTATTTGTGGTATGCAAACCTATTGCCGTTTGATACTCAAAAATTAACTTCTGAGTTACAACAATCATCTGAAAAGATAAAAGAATTATCAAAGATCATGCCTAAAAACGAGAAAAAAACTATTTCTTATTCTATTCAATCTGTTCCTGATCTCCCCGATGTGCACATTCCATTAAATGCATTGCATAAAGCGCTTGATACATGGGAGTCTTTAAACTCAAATTTGAATTTTGTAGAGTCAGAGAAACCTGATGTTATAATTCGATGGCAAGTTTATGCATCTGAAACTCATTCTGGACTCGCTACTTGTAATTCCATGTTGTTTGGAATTTTGAATCAATGTGTACTAGATATTTCTGTTGGTGATGAAGATTGTAGTGGCAAATATATTCAAAATGATAAAAATATGGTTTCAAATATAATAATGCATGAAATAGGACATGTTTTAGGATTGGGGCATAATGCTGATAAAAATAGTTTGATGTATTCTGATGAGTCTCATTCTGTAGATTTTGACTCTATGGGATTTATTATTCCTAAAAAATTTGAAGAACTATATGTTGGACAAAAATCTTTACTTGAACAAGATCAACAAATTCGAAATCAAATTAAATCACTTACCGATAGTATATCTCACAAAAATTTACAATATGATGAATATTATGCACAATACAAGTATTATGAAGGAAAAACATTATCTGCAGAAGAATTTGAAAAAGCACAAATGGTTTTAAATAAATTAAATTCTGAAGCAGATCAAATCAATTCATTAATTGACCAACAAAATAAATTAATCACTCAAAGTAATTCTATTTTAGATGTTTTAGATTGTCATCCTAATTTTGATGTTCAAAATTAATTTTTATTTCTGTTCTTAATTTATGACTATCTTGTAATGTCATATAATAGAATAAATCCTACAGCTAAAGATATTATTGCAACCCCGATTGAAATCATTAATCTTATGTTCATAAATTATTTTGAATTTGTCTGAAATTAATAGTTTTAAAGGAAAGCAAGCATATTTGGTGTCTTTATTGCATCAGTCCCTTTGGGGGATATGTAAGTCATCAAACATGCAAACAGTCTTGCTTCCAATATTTTGTATGTTTTAATTTCAAAAAACCTGTTAAAATAAAACATGTTTTGTTAATTGATCAAAAAGGTTAGAAAAAATGATCCATCTTAAATCGATTTACTGTGCCTAAATATCATGTGTTCAGACGTACCCCCTATGAGTAAAAATTGTTTTTCAAATTAAACACCCTATTTCTTTTAATCTATTTTGATATGGAGATATTGAGTCATCATGTTTGACGGCTTCCAAAGTTTGCCTATTTGACTATTCCCTAGAATTCTACGGCCGTCAAACATTCAGTTCCATGAATTGTATTTTATTCTGTATATTTGGTTTTATATTATAAAAAATGACGGAAAATCAATAATTTTATTTCTATTCATTACAAGTAATTTCATGAGTCAAAGTAATGTTATTTCTTGGTCTGCAGATTATTTTTTAAAGTTGTACGATTTTAAAGCGGATTCAAATCCTGCAGTATTTGAAGATGCTCATAGTACAATCAAATATGGTTATACTTGGACAGTAAATTCTGACGGTGTTGATGATCAGATTAAATTTTTTGTCGATAATATTGTTTTGACTACTGAGTTTTACCCACTATTATCTTGGATTAGACAATCGCAAGAAACTACTTTACTTTTAAAACATGAACAAGGACATTTTGATCTTGCTGAATTCCTTAAACTCACAATAACAGAACACATTGAAGAGGTTTTTAAGGGAAAAAAATTTTTCACTCGTGGCCAAAATCAAGAACAACAAAAACAGTTTGCACGTGAAAGTTCAGGTTTAATGATTGCAAATGAGATAGGAAAATGGGAAAAATATCTTTTTGATGAACGTCAAGAATACGACGCACAAACAAACTATGGACATATAATAGAAAAACAACAAAAATACGATGATATGTTTAAAAAATTACGAAATACGCTTTAATTACAATTTTTCTAAAATTATTCTTTAAACTTAATGTCATGTGATGATTAAGTGATTCTTATTCTTGTTTGATAATTTTATTTTCAGGAATTGAACTGATGTAATTAACAAGACTTCGATAGTATTTTAGATGAAAATCTAAATCCTTGATTTCAGTTTGCTTTAGTTCTTCTAACTCTGGCCCAAAATCTCTCATGTCTGATTGTATGTGATTTAATGTGTTTTCATTTATTTCAATCATGTGAAACAAACTATGCAGTACTTCTCCTTTTGTTAGTGTTTTATCACATGATCTTTTTAAAAGTGATTCTACCCATTCCATATTGTTTTATTTTAAAATCCATATTTCTATTCCTAAATGGATAATTTCTTACCATTACTCTAATTTTATTTAGCGATTAATAATTTTAAAACAAAAAATGAGGCTAGTCTTTTTTTACCTTCTTTTTTCTATCCATTATTTCTTGGTTTCTTTCAATATCTGAATGGATTTCCACGTGATCATACAATGCTTCTTTTGAATCAAAAATTTGTTCACAATAATAACACTGATGCATTATCCAATTACAATGTTCTTAAATTAATTACTTTCTCTATTTTTATGCCTGAAATATACAATGGTCTAAGAACGTGATTGTGTAAAATGCCATCAATGAGTTTCTAACGCAATCTCTGTATTGCAAGATGGTAATTTTCCAGACTGTTTTTTGAACTCTTCAATTAGTTGAATCTGTCGTTCTTTTGGATTACTAGTGAATTCACGTTGATATGACTGTGTTTTTTGCTTGCATTCATTTCCTTCAAATTCAGTATCTACATATTTTGTGAATATCTCTTCTAAGTTGTTACTTTCTCCTATGTAGATCACATCTTTGTTTCTGTTGTACAACACATATACTCCTGGAATTGCCTTGACAAATTTGGCGCTTTCTAGCCAAACTCTCATTTTGTCTTCTAATAATTCCATGAATTATTGTGATCTTACTAGATATTAAACTACATCGCATGTGTCTGATAATATTAGAACCTTCATGCTTTTAATATTAAAGAAAATCAGGTTTAATCCTGTCTCTTTTCGAAAAATTTCCAGAGCAATTTTCTCCACGTGATATTCAAAAAAAGATCATTTTTGAAATTGAAGAGAAATTGAAATCAGGTTACAAGAAAATTATTTTATGTGCTCCAACTGGGGTAGGAAAATCTCTAGTTGGAGCTACTGTATCTCAATACTTTGATAGTTCATTTACTGTTACCGCGTCAAAACACCTTCAAGATCAATATATCAAAGATATTCCGTTTCTTAAACCTGTAAAAGGAAAACAAAATTTTGCTTGTTTAAAAATGATGGAATCTGAAAAAGTAGATAATACTAGAAGAGCAATGAGGTGGGGATTGACCTGTGACAAAGGACAATGTCTGGAAAAAATAATCAAAAACGGTAAAGAGATAGTTGATGTTTGTAAATTCAAACCAACAATAAAACAAGTAGATGATCATACACAAAATACTGAATCATGTCATTACTATCTTCAAAAGTATGATGCACTTGTTTCAAAACACTCTCTTTGGAACTACCATGCATTTTTTCAAATTATGAAATTTAACAAAAAACTTTTTGAAGACTATCTTGATAGAAAAGTCTCGATATTTGATGAGGCCCATAAAATTGAAGACCAGATAATGCAGTTTATAGGATTTGATATTTTTAATGGCCAAATAGAAGAGTGCAACCTAAATTCTGGAAAATATGATTTTACTGATTTGGATTCAATGATACAACTAATTGATGACATTGCATATTCTTATGCCAAAAAAATTAAAGATATTAAGGAAAACGATTCATATCAAACAGAGCCTGATTATGAGTCTATAACAAGATTAGAGCGAAGATATGACCGAGCTGCACAAGCTAAAATCGATATTCTTACTGGAAAGGATAATTTTATCGTAAATGAACCTGTTCGAGATTTAAATGGAAACTTTAGATCAATTTCTATCAAGCCCATCGATGTCTCCTCTTTTGCACATTCTTTTTTCACCACAGAATACCAATTATTCATGTCTGCTACAATTGACAGATTTAGCTTTTGTGAAAATATGGGATTAAACCAAGATGATGTCGCATTTATTGATACTCCAAAATCCCCATTTCCGATAGAGAATAGACGAATTGATCTTTTAAACATCAAACGATTAAGCTATGGTTCTACTGAATCTGATGAACTTGAAGTGATAAAAACAATTGATAGAATAATGGATGAACATTCTGGTGAAAGAGGCTTGATTTTAACATCTTCAGTTCCACGATGTCAAAAAATTCTTAGATATCTTTCTCCAAAAAATACTAGACGAATTAGAATTTGTCATAGCTATAATCAAGATGGAAAAACACAAGATGAAATTATCTCAGAACATGCTGCTGATCCTACTGGTGTCTTGCTATCTTCCTCACTGTGGGAAGGTGTAGACCTTAAAGATGACTTGTCTCGATTTCAAATCATAGCTAAAGTTCCATATCCTAATTATAAAGAAAAAAGAACAAAAGCAAAAATGGATAAATTTCCATTATGGTATACTGCACAGACTCTGACTAAATTATTACAAGGATTTGGGCGTTCAATTCGAAGTGAAGATGATTGGGCCAAAACATACGTACTTGATACTGCAGTTAACAATGTATTATTCAAGGCTCAAAAAATGATTCCCCGTGCGTATTATGATGTTTTAGGTATAGAAAATATGTAATCTGAAGACTGTAAAACATTTACCATGATTTAAAAATTAAATTAAGATTATCGTCCACGTCGACTAAATGAATACTTTATTTTTGAATTAGATGTAGATGCAGTCTTAATTTTTTTCTCAGTTTTATTCTTTTTTGATTCATTATCTTCGATTTCAACTTTGAAGATTTTTTCTATGATTGGTTTTTCTGCCTTTACAGTGTAAATAATATTTGAAGGTGATATTTTTCTTGTTTTTTCTTTTTTGTTTTTTGGTTTCTCGGTGTTATCTTGATTTTTTTTGGTCCATTTGATATTATTTATGTCTGATGAAGAAGACTTTGCAATAGTATAATCTCCTAAAGATCCCATGTTTCTTGTATTATCTTTATGAACATAAGCGTATTGTTATGTTCTCTATCTTTCTTTTGGATTTTGTTTACTTCATTTTCAATAAAATCATCAGTCATTGTTGATATGCATTTAGTAAAAGAACTTCGAGAACAACATGAGCAAGGAGTTAAGATTTGCAATTCTGTCAAAAAAGACATACTAGTAATTGTTGATATCCACAGAATAGAGCAAGTCCTGATTAATCTGATCAAAAACGCAATAGACTTTGTACCAAAAGAGACTGGAGTGATTCTAGTCAGCGTGGAATTACAAGAGAGTCTGGTAGTTGTATCAGTACACGACAACGGATGCGGCATTGCAAAAGAAGAACTAGGGAATTTGTTTGGGAAATTCTATCAGACAAATACATCTCAAAACAGAGAAAGAAACAGCTCAGGCCTTGGTCTTTCCATATGTAATAGTATGATAGAGCTTCATCATGGAAAGATGTGGGCAGAAAGCGATGCCGGATATGGCACCACGATAAAATTCCAGCTGCCATTAATAACTCAACAAACCCTAATTGAGGAGACAGTATGATGTATTGCGCCAAACTCAAACCAGCAACTGCAGAAAAAAACTTTCTTTTGGTAAAATGCGCATTGTGTGCAAAAGACATGATGTTATCTGAAGGATCCGTAATACTTGGAAGCAAGTGGTACCACGAAAATTGCTTTGAATCTAAACAGACTATTGCAAATCCAAAACGACATAAAATCGGGGCTGACTAATGGAACTATCACAAAAACATCAAGAAATATTTCGATCCGAATGTAATGTTCTTTCGCAAGCGGTTCTTGGCAGCCTGCTAAAACTGGCTGAAAATCCTAGAGATTCTCAAGAATTATCAAAACTAGTCCAGTCAGCAGATACCATAATGGGTGGTGCACGTTTTCTTGACGATAAAAAACTGGAGCAAAGTGCCACAGACATAGTCAAATCGTTTACGGGCACAAAAGATGTTAGAAAGAAGATTGAGAAATTTGGCGCGGCATTTGAACAGTTTGGGTTATTGGTAGGCAACAGCGGTGCTTGCCCAAAGGGATACGTACTGAAAGATGGAAAATGCGTTCTGGATATTAGATATAAAGTCAAAAACTAACTGAGACTAAGAATATCTGCAGTTGCTTTCTTGTTGTATTGTTTTAACTGGCGTCGTGTCATCATGCCACCAAAAGGTGAGATACATAAAAAATTGGAAACATATTATTTGTGGTACAAAGATAATTACATGAGACTTGGGCATAATTATAAA
>Ga0210050_1002368_pt1 | contig 18195 bp, 17 predicted proteins | sample CryGey132114_all_FD_185463 | JGI IMG/M metagenome (GOLD analysis project Ga0210050, IMG submission 185463) | Groundwater microbial communities from aquifer - Crystal Geyser CG22_combo_CG10-13_8/21/14_all (SPAdes) (version 2) | ecosystem: Environmental > Aquatic > Deep subsurface > Groundwater ...
CTTCGTCCGAAGCACGGGTTGCGGAACCACCATTATATCAATGGGTTAGGCGGGGCTCACCTCTTTTTATGAATTATTCAGGCTAGTTGCCCTGCAAGGTAATATGTACAGGAAACACCAACCATTCAGACAATAATATAGAAGCCATAACACCTGCTGCTGCCTGCGTCGTGCAGACAGGACAAGAAGACAGTACTATTTATATCGTTCCAGGGCTTTTTCGATGGCCTTAAAGACCTCATCGTCAAACTGCTTGCGATGAAACACATACTGACACTTGGCACCCTGGTTATCAGTCCCGGTCAGACCAAATGATTTTCCCGCATGATCCGTAAAAAAACGAATCTCCTTAACAAGCGCTTTGACCTTGCCGTTTTTCATAGTCAGACGGATACGCTCACGGTTGATATCCAGCGCCACCGGAGCGGTCGGGTGGATAAGCAGACGACGCATGATGCGGCCGCCACCAACCATAAGAAAGAAAAAGCCGAGAAACATCAAACCATAGCCCATCCAGGCATCGTCATCAGCACCATACCAGAACTTCAGCCCCCAAAGCAGCAGAAAACCCACAGTAGGCACATAGAGCAGCAGATCCCACAGCACACCGGCCTTATCCGCCTGCAATTGGCACTGCACTTCATCCCAACGCTTGGCCATGACTACCTCACCGATCCAGTCTTACCGGCCGTCATTTCGGTCAGCAGCGGGTCAATTTCCTGATACAGCATGCGCCCGGGGTAAACCACCTTCACCTTGCCGGTCTCATCAATCACAAAAGTCCACGGCTCACCACGCACCTGAAACGCATCATACGCTTCAGGGTTAAAATATTGGTCCATATGCAGAAACAAGACCTGATGTTCGTACTTGTTCATCATCTCTTTCATCAGCTGTAACTGTTTATCACACTGGGTGCAGTGTCCGGGAGTAGCAAACTCCATAACAATCGGCTTATGCTCTTTCAGCGCATCATCAAATGAGATCTGATACATACGCGGGTCAGGGTAACGATAACTGGTTATTTTCGACATATCGCCGCCGACATCAGCCAGTGTTTTCGTCTTCACCGGTGGTGCCTGCTTCCCTTCGAGAAAAACACCGCCGCCACCAACGCTGCCGAAATCAGCATCACAACCGAGCAGTCCGGTAGCAAGCAGAGCCATCAACGCCAAACGCTTCACCAGTTCTTTCTCCAGCCCGAGCATGTACGGAAAATATTGTAAGCCCAGATACAGTTTGCCAGCAACACAATCGATCCGAAGATACCCATGACGGCCAGCCATGGACGCACCATCAACTCAACATCTGCCGGTGGCAGGGTCTGACTGGCAACGCCGCCAACCACACCGGCTGTCGTGAAAAAGACCACCATGCCGATCAAACCGAAGTTGTGTGTCCAGAAATGCACCTTCACCAGCTTCATGCTGTAGATTGGCCTCTTGGCCAGGCGCGGAACCACATAATAAACTGCTGCAAAAATTGCCATCTCCACCCAACCAAGCAGGTTGATATGGGTATGCGCGCGCACAATCAGCTTGCCGAACATGCGATGATCGACGAAATGGCGGAAATCATGAATGCCGCCCATAAGCGCACCCCACGAAAAACCGATGATACTGTAAACTACACAGGCAAATATGAACCAGAGTGTGTATTTTACATACTCTTCATCTTCCCAAGGCTGTCTCATTCGGCTGCACCTCCTGCATCCTGCGGCTGCTTGTCACGAATATCTGTGTACTTTTCATGCCAACTCTTCGGCGCCCATGTTTTCACCATGCTATCAATAAACGGAGAATCGCCTTTGGGAGGCATCGGTGCGGAAGAGGAGCCCTGATCTGATTTCAACTCGGATAAAAATACGGCAATAGCATGCAAATCTTCTTTTGGCATCAGTGCCACATAGGCGGCAGAGCGCTGACCGGCTCTGTGATCCATGGTCTCACTACCATAATTCTTTTCCGGCTCAAGCAGAAATGCATACATCCATTCCATTGTCCGGCGTGAACCGACACCATCCAGATCGGCTGTCTGGCCCATATTGGTACCGTTACGCAGCGCACGGTGACAGGTCGTACAGCCCTTCACACGGAACAACTCGGACCCCTTCTGCCCCTCCGCCGATAAACTGGCGTGGGTTTTTTGTTCAAAAATTGGCTTGTCCGATTTGGCAATCACAAACTGCATGATAGTAAAGGCAATGATGGCAAAAACGACAAAAACGCCTGCCACGGTGAACAGAATTTTTTCGCCGGGTTTAAGTGGTTGTGAGTTTTCAGTCATGGGACGGCATTATTCCGTATGCCACACACTTTGCAAGCGGCGCGCGCCACCCTGCTTGCCAATCGCACCGTGGCTCTTAGCATTGCCATATTATGCGGGGGTTCGATGAAACGATTTCTAATACTACTGATGATATTGCCTTTGCTTGCCGGCTGCCTGACAGAGGCCGATCAGGGTAATGAGGCCAACCAACTGGTCACGGCCGCGCATCAGGCTATCAAATCCAACAACTGGGATCAGGTTACCCCGCTATATGATGATGAGTTTCTCAAGGCCCACTCGCTGACGGCATGGAAACAGCAGGTAGCCGAACTTACCGCGCCACTGGGTAAAATAACGAACATCAAGCCTACCTTTGAACAGCATGACCCCCGCTTTGGCGGCGACTTCTATCTCTACGGGTTTATCCTGCAATTCGAGCACGGCAGCATCTCCGAAACGCTGACCGTTTATAAGGCGGTGAATAAAGAACATATGACCATCTCCGGACACATCCTCAAGCTCAAGAGACACCCATGATAAAACTTGTTACGCAGCGCATTGCACTCATCACGCTTGCCCTGTTTTCCCTTAGCGCCTGCATGGCAACAGATAATCCGGTTCCGGTTGATACACTGACGCAGCTTGAAGGCGAATGGCTTGAAAATGACGGCTCATCGCGCATCCAGTTCTATGCTGATGAAACCATCAAGCTGACAATGCCCGACGAGAGTCCGCCCCTGCGCCTGCTATCGGTACTTGAGGTCATCAAGGATGACCAGATCGGATTCGGCGTCGGTGATCGCTGGAACGGGCCGGTCCATGTCGTAACTGCTAAAGACGGGCTCTCCCTGCAGCTTATTTTCCCGGGCGACCCGGATCGCACCCTGAGTTATCACCCGGCAAAGTAAGGTAACCCCCGCCGGGCTTCAGGGGTCAGATACTTTCTTCAGAACTTGACCCCTGAAGTGGCTTGTCATGACGCGCAGGAGAATTTCAGGCTTTCGCCATCCACATCCACCCGGATGGTTGAGCCGGGCATGGCCTGGCCGCCAATAAGCAGTCGTGCTACCGGCGTTTCCACCTGCTGCTGAATAAAGCGCTTCAATGGTCTGGCACCGAAAACAGGATCATAACCCTCCCGTCCCAACCACAGCGCCGCCGCATCACTAAGCTCCAGATTCACCTGCTGGTTCGCCAGTCGTTTTTTTAGCTCGGCCAGAAACAGGCCAGCGATGGTAGCCACATCCTGTTCGGAAAGCGGCTTGAACAGTACCGTATCATCCAGTCGGTTGAGAAACTCCGGTCGGAAATGCGCATGCAGGGCAAGCATCACCTGATTGCGTGCGTATTCCGAGATATTGCCGTGCGCGTCAATACCGCTGAGCAGGAAATCACTGCCGATATTGCTGGTCATAATGACAATGGTATTGAGAAAACTCACTGTACGGCCCTGGCTATCGGTAATGCGCCCGTCATCGAGCATCTGCAACAGAATATTGAATACATCCGGATGCGCTTTTTCGATCTCATCGAACAACAGTACACAGTAGGGCTTGCGCCGAACGGCCTCGGTCAGCTGGCCGCCCTCCTCGAAACCGACATAACCCGGAGGCGCACCAACCAGGCGCGAAACGGCATGCTTCTCCATATATTCGGACATATCGATACGCACCATATTGTGTTCACTATCGAACAGCGTGCGCGCCAGCGTACGTGCCAGTTCAGTCTTGCCGACGCCTGTCGGCCCCATAAACAGAAAGGAGCCAATCGGTTGGTTCGGATCCTGAATGCCGGCGCGAGCACGCAGTACGGCATCAGCCACAACCTGCACCGCCTCATCCTGGCCGATGACCCGTTCGTGCAGCACCGACTCCAGCTTAAGCAGCTTCTCCCGCTCGCCCTCCATCAGGCGGGTCACGGGAATACCTGTCCAGCGCGCCACAACTTCGGCAATCTCCTCTTCACTAACCTCCTCACGCAACAGCGTCTTTTCGGTCGCATTAGCCTCAATCATAGCCAGCTTCTTTTCCAGCTCCGGCAGTTTCCCATAGCGCAGCGCAGCCACCTGCTCCAACTCATACTTACGCTCCGCCTGTTCAATCGCCAGGCGGGTCTGCTCGATCTGCTCACGCAGCGCCTGCACTTCACCGAGCGCCCCTTTCTCGCCATCCCACTGCGCGCGCATGGCATCGCGATTATCTTTCAGATCAGCCAGTTCCCGACGCAACACCTTCAGGCGCTCGACACTGGCGGCATCCTTCTCTTTTTTCAGCGCCGTCTCCTCAATTTCCAGACGCATGACCTTGCGTGTTACCTCATCCAGCTCAGCCGGCACTGAATCCATCTCCGTGCGGATTGAAGCACAGGCCTCATCCACCAGATCAATCGCCTTGTCAGGCAGAAAACGATCGGAGATATAGCGATCAGAGAGCGTCGCCGCAGCCACTATGGCGGCATCGGCAATACGCACCCCATGATGCAGTTCAAAGCGCTCGCGCAATCCCCTCAGAATAGAGATGGTATCCTCGACATCCGGCGCATCGACTTTAACCGGCTGAAACCTGCGCTCGAGTGCTGCGTCCTTTTCGATATACCGGCGGTATTCATCGAGCGTGGTTGCACCGATACAGTGCAGCTCACCACGTGCCAGCATAGGCTTGAGCATATTGCCGGCATCGGCCGAGCCTTCGGTCTTGCCCGCCCCGACGATGGTGTGCAACTCATCAATAAACAGAATGATCCGCCCCTCTGCCTCCTTGATCTCCTTGAGCACCGCCTTCAGCCGCTCCTCAAATTCACCGCGATATTTGGCGCCGGCCATCAAAGCCGTCATATCCAGTGAAAATATGGTACGATCCTTCAGCCCTTCGGGCACATCACCGGAGACAATACGCTGAGCCAGCCCCTCAGCAATCGCCGTTTTACCGACGCCCGGCTCACCAATCAATACAGGGTTATTTTTGGTTTTGCGCGACAGAATGCGGATCACCGAACGGATCTCGCTATCGCGTCCGATCACCGGATCGAGTTTGCCTGAACGAGCCATCTCGACCAGGTCGCTGCCATATTTTTTCAGTGAGTCGTACTGCCCTTCCGGATTATCCGTGGTTACGCGCTGGTGCCCGCGCACCGCATCCAGCGCCTGCAGAAAGCGCTCACGCGTGACCCCCTGCTCCTTGCATATCCGTCCCGCATCTGTCTTGTCACCTTCATCGATAAAGGCCAGTAACAGGTGTTCGACAGAGATATATTCGTCTTTAAGTTTGGTGGCTTCATCACCGGCACGCACCAGCAGCTGCTGCAGGCGCTGGGTGATATAGACCTTGTCCGCCTCAACTCCACCGCTACCCTTTACTTTCGGACGCCTGGATAAACCCTGCTGAAGCTGCGCCTGCACCAACGGCAACGATGCCCCGGCCTGCTCAATCAAACGCGGTGCCAGCCCATCCTGCTGGGCAAGCAGCTCAGTCAGCAGATGTTCGCCATCCACCTCCTGATGCGACAGACGCACCGCCAGTGACTGACTGGCAGCCATCGCCTCATTCACCTTTTGGGTCATACGGTTCATATCCATATCTGTGCTCCTGAAAGTTACCGACGGACTTATGCGCGATCATCGCATAAGTACCGCTTATCATAGCACACCTATGGGGCTTGCGTAGGCTTATTCCAAGTGCCTGGTCATGCTGCCGTCAATACTCAGGCAGGCACGTCATCCGACACACTTCACTGCTACAGCATTGCTATTGCGCTGGCAGGATTAAGGTAACTCGACAACGATCACGGATACCCGCGCGATCGACACAGGATTCGAGTTGGCAATCTCAACGATCAGGTCATCTGTCCCGTCCGAATTATCAAAACGGCCATGAAATTCATGATTACCTACTGCATAACTGCGCGACTGGACCAGCGTGGTCTCCTTTTCATCATGCACGCGCACGATGCGGAACGTCAGCGGTCCGACACTTTCCGATACCAGTGTCACCTCATACTGACCCGGCCGGTTCGGCATATCGAAAAATTCGCGTGACTCCTGAAACAGCGGCACATTGGCATCACGATAATAGAGGTAATCCTTATCGGCCGCCTGCGCCGGCAGTGCAGAGCACATCAGTGCAAACAGCAGCAAACAGTTCTGCCACCTCATGAGTTATCCGCCACCTCTATATCGTATTTATCACACAGGTAGCGCATCTTGTCCTTGGCACGATCTCCGAAACCCAGCCAGCGTCCTGCGCGGGCCTTGATATGCTGGTTGCGCGACAACGCCTCTTCCACCAGCTGACGTTCGAATTCGGCTACCGCTTTTTCTGCCCGGATACCGCTATCGGGTAGCTGCTGCAACCACAGTGTCAGCGGATCGACATCACCACAGACCGGTTGCGGTCCGCTCAATGAAGGAATGGCGTCCACCACGCTCGTGGTGGCCAGCACGACAGAGCGTTCAATAACATTTTCCAGCTCGCGCACATTACCCGGCCAACTGTATCGCTCAAGTTGCTCCAACACGGCATCGGCCAGCATTTCCATGCGTTTGCCGCACATTGCCGCCTTACGCAGCAGGATGGCATCGGCCAGTAGTGGCAGATCTTCAATATGATCACGCAGCGGCGGCACTTCGACCTCCACAACGTGGATGCGGTAGTAGAGATCATCGCGAAAATCGCCTTCAGCCACCCGCTGCTCCAGGTCCTCTCGGGTTGAGCAGATCAGCCGCACATCCGAGCGGATAATAGCCTCACCACCCAGTCTGGAAAACTCGCCGGATTCCAGAGCCCTGAGCAGCTTGGCCTGTACCGGCAGAGGCAGACCCGCCACCTCATCGAGAAACAGCGTGCCACCACTGGCTCGTTCAAACCAGCCCAGCTTGCGTTTGCCGGCCCCGGCGAAGGCGCCCTTTTCATAGCCGAACAGCTCCGATTCCAGCAACAGCTCACTCATCGCTGCGCAGTTGATAGCGACAAACGGATGCCCCTTACGCGGACTGGCTTCATGCAGTTTGCGGGCTACCAGCTCCTTACCCGTACCGGTCTCACCCCGAATTAATACAGTGGAGGGTGCCACCGCCACTTGTGCTATCACCGCACGCAGTGCCTGCATCGCTGCTGACTCACCCAGCAGATCACTGTTGACCCGGGTTTCCAGTGCGCGCTGCATCTCCTGCTCACGCATGAACTGCCAATGCGCTTCCATGCTGCGATCAATAGTACTTTTCACCTCATCCGGATCGAAGGGTTTGCCGAAAAAGTCCTGTGCCCCCATCGCCTGTGCACGCACTGCCAGAGCCCGCTCATCATGGCCGGTAATGACCACCACCGGCGTATCTGGACTTTCACTGCGCAGCTTGGCCAGATAGGCCATACCGATTTCCGGATTATCCGGCTCCGGTGGCAGGGCAAGATCCAGCACCACCAGATCCACGCGGTTACCGGAGAGTGCCGCATCCGCAGCATCCAGATCCCCTGCCTCCAGAACGCTGTAGTCATCCTTGAGCAGCAGCTTCAGATTCAGGCGATTGATATCATTATCATCCACAACCAATACAGTACGTTTCATCTCTACTCCTTGTGGCCAGACTGCCATAGTGGCAGACGCACACTGAAGGTGGAACCTTTACCCACACCCGCGCTTTCCGCTGTAATCGTTCCGCCATGAGCCAGTACTATTCTGCGGCTCAGATAGAGGCCGATACCCAGGCCGTTACTCTTGCTGGTTGCAAACAGATGAAACAAGCGTTGGCTGATAAACGCTTCGCTCATGCCCGTGCCCTGATCAGCAACCTGAATCAGCGCCATCTTCGCGTCAGAGCCGTCATCAGCATCAACCAGTGCGGTGCGCACAATGATTTCACCCTGCCCCTGCATGGCCTGAACCGCATTATCATACAGATTCTCAATGACCCCCCGTAACAGGTCTGCATCCCCGGCAACCGCCGGCAGCGCAGCAAATTGCTGTGTGATCGTCATGGCCTCAGGCCACAAACGATCACGAATGCTGGCCTTGAGTAACATCACCATGTCCAGAGGCGACAGTACCGGGTCAACCGGCACATTGGGATCTGACATGCGCTTCATCAATGTCTGCATGCGCCCTGTCACCTTGCGAATCGCCGCCAGCATGCGTTGTACATCCGCTTCATCGAGTTTGCCCGAGCCCAGATTATGGGCCAGAAAGGAGAGATCATGGAGTCTGTTTTTCAAATCATGGGAGTGCAGTTGTTTGGTCACCCTGGAGAGTGAGTCCAGACGTGCGGCTTCTGCCTGCTGATGTGTCAGGCGCGCATGCTCCAGGCTCATGGCGGCAAAGCGCGCCAGCGTATCCAGGCTTGCCCGCTCATCCGCATCCATCAGAGAGCCGTCCACGCGCGGCCCCAGCCACAACCAAGCCTCACCCATGGGCGACGGCAGTGGCAAACACAATGCATAACGGGCATGACCCTTGACTGCATCATCGATATCCGTTTTCGGGGCATTGGCCGGAAAGGAGAACCAGCTACCTTCAGGCAACTTCCGCTCATCCAGTGCAGCATAGCGACGGTGGCTGACCTTGCAGATGCGCTCCAGCAGAGCCCGCTCGACATCCTGCTCCGGCAACTGGGCCAGATCGCCCGCACCAAGCTGGCGTATGGCCGCCAGCGTATCGAGTTGATGGCGAAAGAAGATGCGATCCAGAGTGCGCTGCATCGACTGTACGAGCGGTGCATACCCGAAAGCGGCAGCGATGGCCGCTATCACCATCGACCAGAGCGATACCGGCTCACCGGTAAGCGCATAGACGAGGGATTCGGCAAGCATCAGTACCATCGCGAATACGGCAACTGCCACCAGCGTAGCGGTAAAATAGGCAAAGGAGTGGACTATGCGCCTGAAACTGAACATCCGGCGCAGCGATGAGATCACATGCTCAGCGATCGGCTAGCTCCAGCTGCTCATCAACCCCGGCAAAACCCTGCATCACATCGCGTAACAACTGTAGCGCTGCACCATGCAGTGGCAGCAGCGGCAGTCGCAGCTCATCACCCATCCAGCCCAGCAGCCAGCAGGCAGCCTTCACCGGAATCGGATTGGATTGCATAAACATCACCTGATTAAGCTCGCGTAGCGCAAACTGGACAGCTCTTGCCTCATCCGGGCGATTTTCGCGCATCGCCTCGGTCAGCGCCCGCATACTTTTCGGGGCAATATTCGACACAACGGATATCACACCATGTCCGCCCAGAGCCATAAATGGCATCACGGTGGCATCATCACCAGAATAAAACTCCACACGCCCTTCGCAGGCAGCCACAGTATGAACCAGTTGCTCCATATCAGCCGTAGCATCCTTGATGCCGACGATATTGGATACATGCGACAAGCGCCCCACCGTTTCCGGCAGAATATTGGAGTTGGTACGTCCCGGCACATTATAGATCAGCTGCGGCAGATGCACGGCATCGGCAACCGCCTTGTAATGGTGAAATATACCATCCTGGGTCGGCTTGTTGTAATAGGGTGAAATCAGCAGTGCGGCATCGGCACCCAGTGCCTTGGCGGCCTGCGTCAGCTCAATGGATTCGGCTGTATTATTGCTGCCCGTACCTGCAATCACCGGCACCCGCCCCGCCACCTGTTCCACAGCGATACGAATCACCTGCTTGTGCTCAGCAAACGAGAGTGTTGCCGCTTCACCGGTCGTACCGGCGGGTACCACGCCGTCCACGCCCGCTTCCACCTGTCGCTCCAGATGGGCCCGGAATGCTTCCTCATCTATCTTTCCACCTGCAAAAGGTGTGACCAATGCGGTCATCGTGCCGTGAAACATGCAAGCCTCCGTGATGCTACGTGGCAAACTATAACCGTTACGTGCAATCGAGAAAGAGGAGATATTTCCACCGGCATCAAGGAGGTGCCGGGCAGACGCGTAGCGGGAATCATTCAGCCTGCCATCCTCGCTGTTTTCGTTATAGGCCCTATCCCGGAAATACGGCTCAGGCGCAGTCAGTCAGTTCGCCCTGTGACCCCAATCCCCCTGCCGCAGCCACACCAACTGCCGATCTTGATCAACGTGAAAATCAGGGCGACTCAGGATAGCCCGGTCTCCGCGCAGGCAACAGGCTTTTGTTGCTGCCAGAGCCGGACGTCACTCAACATCAAGCGAAGCATGGATTTAACGCTCTTTAAGCAGATCAGCCAGCCCCGCAAAGGGATTATAGGTTCCGGCAGCAGGCTCATCGCGCTGCAGATCACCGTGCGCATCCGCTTCCAGATAGCGCTGATGCTCGTTGTCATGACAGTAGATACACAGCAACTCCCAGTTACTGCCGTGAGGGGGATTATTATCGTGATTATGATCCTTGTGATGCACGGTCAACATACGCAGTTGTTTGCCGGCAAACTCACGTGCGCAACGCGCACAGATCCAGGGATACAACTTGAGCGCCTGCTCCCGATAGTTGTGACCACCCTCAAATCGTCCTTTCGCTGCCATTGCAACCTCCCGCTCTTCTCCCAAACGTTATAGAGAGCTGTTTAACCATGTGTAACAGACTCAGGAGCGCTTATCCAGCCCATGATACTCTTCCACCTCGACATAGACACAGGAGGGGTAGACCGGCCCGACATCCACAATCACCCATGCATCACGCAAGCCCAGCTCCAGATCAAAGACATCACCTACCGCGATCATAGCCAGTATGGGAGCGGGCAGCAGCACAGGGCCAATCTGTTCATCCTGATGATGAAAACTGAACTGCAGGGAACAGTCGGTCACTGCCGACACCTGAGCATGTCCCTCGACAAAACGGGAAAACTGTTTGCCGCGCATGCGCGGTGGCACGCCGCCACCGGAGCGGATAAAGTGAAACAGCACCTTCGAAACCCGCGCCACGCGCACAGCCTCCGGCGTCACCTCTTCGAGAACACCGATAAAACCGATATAGGCGTCATGCTTGAACCAGCCGCGGGCAAAGATGAAATCAACCCATGCACGCAGGGTATCAGCATAGGCCTGCAGCAGTTCACCGTCACTGGTTTCACGCAACACAAACCAGCCGAGAAAGTCACGCAGATGTTCCGGATCCAAAGATTCCAGCGGCAGATTACCCAGGTGCCCAACAGCTTCCACATCACCTTCAAGCAGGGCGCTCATATGATCATCAAGCCCCTCCTCCCATTCAGCGAAATCGCCCATCTCCTCTTCAGGCTCCGTTTCATCAAACAGATCGGAGTAATGTACCAGATACTGGCTCAACATCTCCAGACACTGATCGGGCGAAGCCTGCGTATCGGATTTTTCTACTGTATCGGCATAACGCATAAAATCGTCTATCGCTGCCTGCACCGTAGTCAGGGACATCATCGCTGCAACCGCAAATGAAACATGGAACCTCCGTCAGAAAACGCGCCGATTCTTGCCCGAAAAGCTACAAATGGCTATGTTTGCGACCGTTTTACCATATCGCACTGTTTTATTCGCACAACTATCGAGAGGAACCAACCATGTTAATCAATGTCACAAGCGTTCGCGTTGGCAATATTCTGGAATGGAATAACGCCCTATGGCGCATTCTAAAAACCCAGCACGTAACACCGGGCAAGGGTGTGGCATGCATGCAGCTGGAGATGCGCAACATTGAAATCGGCACAAAAACCAACAAACGTTTCAACTCTTCCGAAAAAGTTGAACGTGTAGTGCTGTCACAGCGCGATATGCAGTATCTCTATGCCGATGGTGAAGATTATCATTTCATGGATATGGAAACCTACGATCAGATCACGCTCGGCACCGAGATGCTGGAGCATGTACTGCCTTATATGCTGCCTGAGATGCAGGTAACGGTAGAGTTTCACGATGAGCGCCCGCTGAATGTCCGGCTGCCACAGGCTGTCGTTCTGGAAGTGGTGGAGTGTGATGCTTCCATCAAGGGCCAGACAGCGACCAGCTCCTACAAGCCGGGTGTCCTGGAAACCGGCGCATCGATTATGGTACCGCCCTATCTCGAGTCCGGCACCAAGATCAAGGTCAACACCGAAACCGGTGAATACATGGAACGCGCCTGAATCACGTCAGGCAATAGCTGTCTGGAACAGCAAACCTGCTTACATCAACAGCGGTCCGATCGGGCCGCTGTTTTTTTTCGGGCAGACGCACACTGACTTTTCGTTTTTTCATCAGTAGCTTGCTGATCTCATATCCTGATCGGGTCAGACAAAGGGAGTATTATGAAACGATTGTTACGCGTCACCCTGCTTATGCTTGTCTCATTCACCGCTACAGATGCAGTGGCAGCGGAGATGACGCTCGCTGCGGTGATCGACACAGTCATCAGCCAGGACCCCGGCCTGAAGATAAGCCGTATGGATACAGCTATTACAGCCAGCGACAGCCAGCGTATCGAAGGGCTGCTGGATCCGCTTGCCACTGCCAGCCTGTCAGGCAGTAAGGAAAAACTACCTGTCTCCAGTGTTTTTCAGGCAACCGATACACGCACCGCCCAGATCGCCGGCAGCCTCAGCAAACCGCTCGGCAACGGCGACCTTGTATCGGCAGACTTTACCTACAACCGCGTCAGCCAGAGCTTTGCCAACCCGGCTATCGCGGCCCAGGTTGCCAGATTCAATCCCGCCTACCGTAACCAGATCAATCTCGCTTACCGCCACCCGTTACTGCGCGGCGCTGACAAACCGGATTATAACAGGGCAATCACTGCCAATGAGGCCAGCACCAGAGCATCCCGACTGCAGGAGATGGTGGTAGCGCACACCCTTGCCCTGCAAGCGATCAATAACTATTACCAGCTGGCATCGGATGAGATCGACATACGCATTGCCGGGCAGGCCGTCACACGTGCCGAACGCCTGCTTAGCTACCAGCACACACGTGAGCAGTTCGGCCTGATTGAACGGGCCGACCGCCTGCAGGCCGAAGCCTTGCTGGCCGGGCGCAAAACCGACCTGCAACAGGCAAAGGCCAGACGGGCATCAGACCTCAGCCTGTTAAATCGCCTGATGCTGAGAAAACCGGATGCTGAACTGACCATCAGCATTGCATCCACCCCGCTGCCCGAACCCGAAGCGTTCGACACACTGCTGGCAACCGCCCTGCAACAGCGACCGGAGCTGAAGGTGCTGCAGGCACAGCTCGATGCGGCTGATGCCCAGTTGCTGATCGCCAACGATGGCGACCAGAGCCAGCTGGATCTCATCGCCAAAGTGGGTACGCGTACACTCAATAGCAGCCCGGCTACCGCCGCCACTCAGGCCCTCTCCATCAATGATCATTTTGCATCCCTCTCGGTGGAGTACTCCGATGTATGGGGGCGTAACACCGCGCGTGCAGCCATGCGCAAGGCGGAGCTTTCGCGCCAGCGCATTTTAGCCGAGCAGACACGCAGCACCGAGCAGATCAGCGATCAGCTGGCTGCCGCATCAACAGCCCTGATCAGTGGCGCACCCTCACTGCAGGCGGCGCGCAAACAGGCCGAGGCGGAGTCGCGCAAATTCACTGCTGAAATGGCGCGTTACCGCGAAAGCCGCTCGGATACCGCAACCGTAGTCCAGTTTGAGGGTGATTTGCGTAATGCCCAGCTACGGGCTGAACTGCAACGGCTCTCCCTGCAACTGGCCGCAACACAGCTGGCGTGGGCCAGGGGTGACCTGCCACCGCTGACAACAAACAACAAAACAAGGGTTGACGCATGGAACAACTGATCACTTTTTTCGTACGCCGCGGCGTACTGGTCAACCTGATCTCCCTGATGCTGCTGGGCGGCGGCATCTATGCCGGCCTGAATATCCAGCGCGAGGCCTTTCCCAGCGTCAATTTTGATGTCATTGCGGTAAGTGCCGGCTATCCGGGCGCTGCCCCCAGAGAAGTGGAAAAGCTTCTGGTTACCCCGATTGAGCGGGAGCTTAAGGGGGTGGATGGCATCAATGTCATCCGCTCCACCGCCTATGCCGGCAGCATGCAGTTAACCATTGAGGTGGACCCGAACTTTCAGGATCGCTCTCGTCTGGTCTCGGATATCCAGCAGGCGATCAATCGTGCCGATCTGCCGGTTGATCTGCCAGCCGATCCCATCATCACCGAAGTGAAGTCGGAACAGGCTCCCATACTCACCTTCTCTATCTTCGGCGACTTTCAACCGCTGGAGCTCAAACATTTAAGCGATGCCATCGAGGATGATGTGCGTAATATCCGGGGCGTTGCCAATGTACTGGTACAGGGCGATCGCAAGGAAGAGATACGCATTGTGCCGCTGCCCGAGCAGATGCGTATTCACCGCGTATCGATCAACGATATCATCACTCTGGTGCGCGGCTGGAATATCAATGCTCCCGGCGGCCGGCTCAAGGCACCGGAGGGGCAGAGTATTATTCGCATCACCGGTGAGTTTTCATCGGCTGAGGATGCCGGTAATCTGGTACTGCGTGCCAATGAGCGCGGTCAGGCGCTCTACCTGAAAGATGTTGCCGAAGTTACAGCCACTCTGGCGCGACCCACCCGTTATGTCGCTGCCGAGGGTGATCCGGCGATCAATATGATCATCCTCAAAAAAGGCGATGCCGATATCATTCAGCTGGTTGACCGGGTGCGCGCCTATCTGGATACCGTCCCGGCCACCTATGGTGAAAAGGTCAATGTACGCGTCTACAACGACTTCTCGACCATCACCCGCCTCAGGCTGGGTGTACTGACCGGCAACGGCGCCATCGGTCTGGCGCTGGTGCTGCTGACCCTGATGCTGTTTTTGCGTCCTGCGGTTGCCTTCACCACCGCATGGGGCCTGCCCATCATCTTTTTCTCCGGCCTGCTACTGCTCTATATGGCCGGCGTCACGCTGAATCTGCTCACCATGTTCGGCTTTATCATGGTGCTGGGTTTGATGGTTGATGATGCCATTATTATCGGCGAAAACGCCACCTATTACATGGAACAGGGTATGAGCCCGGAAGCCGCCGCCATCAAGGGTACAACCGAGCTGATCGGGCCGGTCACCGCCACCGTGTTAACCACAGTCATCGCATTTCTGCCACTGATGTATATGGACGGCATTATCGGCAAGTTTATCTACTCCATCCCGGTTGTGGTGGTAACACTGCTGCTCTTTTCATGGCTGGAGGCAATTTTCATTCTGCCCAATCATATTCGTGATGTTGCACGCGCGGACAAAAAGCCAAAGGAACGACGTCTGTTTGTCTGGCTTACCACCATCTACGTCTGGTCGCTGGAAAGAGCTGTAAAACTGCGCTATCTGACCATCCTGTTAACGCTAGCAGGACTGCTCGGCACCTTTGCGCTGGCTGGCCAGATGAAGTTCCAGCTGTTTCCACCCGGTGCAGAGGCGACATTCTACCTGCGTGTCACCATGCCAACCGGCACCACGCTGGAGGAGATGCGGACGCAATTAAAAGCGCTTGATGTCGAGGTACGCAAGCACATTGATCCCGCTATTCTCGAAACAACAACAATGATCGCAGGCGAAAACAGTGCTGATCAGCGCGAAGCGCTGAAACAGCTGGGTGACCGCTTCGGCTTTGAGCGGGTGATTCTGATCCCGTTCACCAAACGCGATATCTCCGCCTTCACGGTGATGGCGGACATTGAAAAAACCATACCCGCACTCTTCCCTCAACTGGAGATCAGTTTCGCCATGGAAAAAGCGGGGCCACCGGTTGGTCGCGCCCTGCAGGTTGAGCTGACCGGCAGCGATGAGTTGGCTATTACCCGCACTGCCGAGCGACTGATCACAGTATTGGCCGACATCAAGGGAGCATACGCGATTGAAAGCGATCTGGAGCCGGGTGATCCGGAGTTGCATATCGTGCTTGATCGCAAGCTGGCGGCTTATGCCGGCGTCGATCTGGCCACTGCTGCCACCCATATCCGGGCCGCCTTCGATGGCCTGCGCATCTCAACGCTCAAGCGCGGCAAGGAGGAGGTGGATGTCACCATCCGCTACCCGGAAGCTGCACAGCGCGATAGCGATACACTGATGCACCTGGAGATACCGAATCTGCGCGGCGGCCTGATCCCACTATACCGTATCGCCCATATCGACCGGCAACCCGGCACCAGCAGTATTCGCCATAAAGATGGCAACCGTATCATCAATGTCTCAGCCGAAGTGAATCATAAGCTGCTGACCTCTAAAGAGCTCAATGCCGCAGTTACCGCAAAACAGTCAGAGTGGCTGGGCAGTGATGCAGAACTGGTGCATGTGCATCTGGGCGGCGAAGAGGAACGAAGCCAGGAATCCGTGCGCGGTCTTATCTTCAGCTTTGTCTTCGCGCTGATCGGCATTTTTGTCATTCTGGCCATCCAGTTCAATCGCATCTCCTATCCGATTCTGGTTATGCTGGCGATTCCATTTGGCGTTATCGGTATTGTCATCGGCTTCTTCATCCACGGCGCACCGCTCTCATTTATGGCCATGATGGGGTTTGTTGCCCTGACCGGCGTGGTTGTTAACGCCTCCCTGGTGATGGCTGTATTTATCCAGCGCCTGCTTGATGAGGGTGTGCCATGGCGACAGGCCATCCTGGAAAGTGGCAGGCGCCGCCTGCGCGCGGTACTGCTGACAGCCATTACCACCGTTGTAGGACTGCTGCCGACAGCCTACGGCTGGGGCGGCCATGATCCGTTTGTTGCACCGATGGCACTGGCTCTCTCATGGGGTCTGATGTTCTCCACTATCATCACCCTCTACTCGGTGCCGGCAGCGCTCGGTATTGCGCTGGACTGCAAACACGGACTACTGCGCCTGCTCGGACGCGAGCAAAAAGGTTAATACTTTTTAATATCCAATTAACTGCCGCATCACAGACACCCCCTAAAGTCTCGCGTGTCTGGTGTCCCCCTCCCTCCCTCCCTTTGGGCATCAGACCCAGTCATAAAGGCCTCGCAATGCGGGGCCTTTATTCTTTACCCCTTCTGATAAGTACACCCTGCATGCGATCCCTGTCGCAGGTATCGTCATCAAGTACTGAATCTATTGTCGGGAACATATGAGATGGAAATAAGTTATAAACTCACTGGGCGGGTCTCGGCCATGAACGGCCATTCACTTTAATAGGGATGAATGCGCGAAACGAGTCCTGACCCCTATCTCTGTCATCGGGTTGATATTGTGTGCCAATATTCATTTTTATTCTTCTCTAACGACTCCCATAACCGGCAGCCAAAATCGGAGCGACGAAGGAGCGTAGCATTTGGCTGTCCGAGTTCATGGGATTGTTAGGCGCCTGTTTCTAGGATACTTTTGGCATGCATCTTAACCAAATTGCGCACCTCATCAGGATTCGCTCTACCGTTAAGCGCACTCATGACGGAGTGGACGAAATAGCTAATGTAGTGACAGTTCTCATCCAAAATTGATTCAGCATAATTTGCTTCTTCCGGCCATTGTTTCTTAATGCACTCCAACACCACCGTGTCGGGGAGCATTGTTTCGTCTGAAATTGGCCCATGAATTGCGCTATCAATCACCTCATCAATGACCGACTTCTTCCAAACACAGCCAAGCTGAGCTTCGAATTCAGAAGTGCTACCAAGCCTGCCAACATAAATGCCGTGGAGCACAGTAGCTGGACCAGATGTTATATATTTTGTGCCGCCGATTTGAATGGAACCCTTTCGATTATGGAAAATCGCAGGAGCACCTGACATTCCTTCTTTGGAGGCACAGTCAACTAAGAATTGCGGCTGCCGGTTCCAGCCGAGGTGCGGTGAGCTAGCTACAGAAGCGCGCTTCCAAACGGGCTGCCCCGTATAATCAGTAATCCCTTTTGGGTAACCCAGCACAAAAATATCATCACTAGAGCCACTTGCAAAAGTCTGAGTGATATTGATCGGCAATGACTCGTTCGTGGAATTGATCGTTTTAATTTTTGTTTTGCCCGTGTGTTTTTCCAGATGAGTACCGTTCTCCGGTGTTTTTCGATT